>MDTD01023216.1_pt1 | contig 30113 bp, 28 predicted proteins | sample 811221 | NCBI WGS metagenome assembly MDTD01 (sample SAMN05326646, study PRJNA326480) | marine metagenome | isolation source: seawater | place: Pacific Ocean: South West | collected 2011 | reverse complement strand
TGTTCTCTTGTTCTCTTGTTCTCTTGTTCTCTTGTTCTCTTGTTCTCTTGTTCTCTTGTTCTCTTGTTCTCTTGTTCTCTTGTTCTGAGGTGACACTACCATGGGTTTTTATTTTCTAATTTTGGCTTCTAGAAGAGGCTTGGAGGGACGACTAAGATTCCGTCAGGTCGGTTCTCACGAATGAAAAAAGAAACGGTCACAGAAGTTCTTGGGAGGTTACGAAGTGCTTCTGTGAGTGATTGAAACATTCTGTATAAGATGAAAAAAAATATGAAAAATACCCGTCAAATAAAATTTCTAAAAAATGCAAATCCCGCCGCAACGTTTCGTAGACACTACGAAATGATGTGTTAACCACAGCAACCTTCAATGGCTGATCTTGCTGCGTATAGGTTCTTATTTTCCAATTCCATATTTTATAGAGAAGGACCTCCAGCAAGCGGGATGCGCTTTGCCCGTAGGGCAAATGCTGGAAGAACTCATGGATGAGTGTGTCCGATTCTATGAAATATGGATTTGGGAAATAGGAACTTATACACAGGAACAGACCTCAAGGAAATAGGAAGTGATTTGTCCGAAGGACAAAGACTTGTGAGCCCATGGATGAGCGCGTGGGATTGCAGGCATTTTAAAAATTGAAGAGAGACGAGTTTCCAGTGCAACGGACCTCCAGCAAGCAGGATGCGCTTTGCCCGTAGGGCAAATGCTGGAAGAACTCATGGATGAGTGTGTCCGGTTTTATGAAATATGGAATTGGGAAATAGGAACTTATACACAGGAACAGACCTCAAAAAACCAGGCCTCAGCAAGTTAAAAGTTCAGGCGCAAGCCAACTTTTAAAAGGGAATCGTACTTGGTCACACCGGGGACAGGACGGCTGTCGAAGTGATAATCGTAAGACAGAATTAAATTTAAATTTTTTGCCAATGGGTTTTCCAAGTCAGCATCCAGGTTGATGCGATGATCACTCAGCTCATTCATCAAAGGCTGAAAATAGCCAATCATAGAAAACTTCAAACCCGTTGAAAATTTTGAAACCAAGGACAGATACAGATTTCCTCGAAGGTCCGTGGTCCCATCCTGACCCTTCAGCTGCTCTTTTTCGCCAAACATCCCCACGCCATTGAAAAGAGACAAATGCTCCCCTTGAAACCACCGCATCCGTGCAGCCACTCCCAACAAATCCCGTTCGATCAACGAGCGAAATTCATTGAACTCCACCTGGGCAAAGACCTCGGCAAAGAAATATTCCCAAAGGTGTCTGGCGTAGCGCAAATGGGCCGATCCATTGTGTGTGTCTTTGGTTCGAAAGGATTCCCCATACTTGTAATTTCCCAGGGCAAGAATCTCATGGTCGCCAGTCAGATAACGATTGAGAGTGTCGAAACTGACCAATTTCTTTTCGGTATTTCCACTTTGCAGAAGACCACTCAATGAAACAGAACCTTGATACCCTTCTTCAGGATTGGTTCGCAAAGATTCCACATTGATAAATGCAGAGGACGGCGCCGACCGCAAAAAGATCAGCGCGCACAATAAAACAAAGAAACATTTAAAAAACTTCACTTGGCCAGGCTGTAATCACCCAGTCCAGAAAGTTTGGACTCAATGGTTTTCATGTCTATCTTCTCATCATTGACAGTTTCCAGCTCCACCAACCCTTGATTCTTCTTCTTTGGGTTGAGGCGAACATTGCAGGTCTTGTACTTTTGCACTTCACAGACCTCACCTTGAACCATTTCTACGCAACCTTTGCAGTGCATGCCGTCCACCTTAAGAGTTTTCTTTTCAGCGTGGGCAGAAAAAGCGGTTCCCAGAAAAATTACAGATGCCAAAATTGAGTTTTTCATAATTCTCCCATCTTTCGTCTTTTTGAATTGGATTGAATGTATCACAGGACTTTCCCTTGTGCTCCTGAAAAAATCCAGATAACTCAATGGGAATATGACGACCGACACTTCTGATCAACACGGCCTTTCCTCCCACTATCACTCGGAACACCGAAGAGAGCGTGTCTTCTTGGCCCTTGCCGGAATCTTCGTGACCAATGCCATTCTGGCCGAACTTATCGGCGGAAAGCTTTTTACCTGGGGACCCTTCACAATGAGCTTGGGCGTTCTCCCCTGGCCCATTGTTTTTTTGGCCACAGATTTGGTGAATGAATACTTTGGAAAAAATGGAGTGCGAAGGCTGACCTTTATGACGGTGGCGTTGATCATCTACGCCTTTGTGATTTTATTTTTAGGCATACTCATTCCCGCAGCAGGATTTTCACCGGTTTCTGATGAGGCCTTTCAAAAGGTTTTTGGCCAAAGCTTGTGGATCATCGCCGGAAGCTTGATCGCCTTTCTGGCCAGTCAGTTGGTGGACGTGTTTGTGTTTTGGCTGGTGCGTTCACGCACGCAAGGGCGCTTACTGTGGCTTCGAGCCACAGGTTCCACAGCGGTTTCTCAATTGATCGATACCTTTGTGATTTTGGGCATTGCCTTTTACCTTCCTGGAAAATTGAATTTTGAAGAATACATTCTGACGTCAGTTTCCAACTACAGCTACAAACTGGGCATCGCCATCGCCCTGACCCCGTTGATTTATTTGGGTCACAACATCATCGATCAATATTTGGGAGAGAAAAAATCCCAAGAAATGATCGAAGAGGCCGTCGAAGAATCCTTAGACCGCTAAAAAGGCGCCAAAAGGTACCTGCTTCCTTTTCCGATATGCACCGCATATCGGAAAAGGAAGCAGGTACCTTTTGGCGAAGCCCTTTTGGGCGGAGCACATTGGCTCAAGAGAAGATATTGCCATCAAAACTAAGAGAGAATTAAAGACAGGGTTTGAAAGACAGAAACGGCTGCGATGTAAGCCATCACATTCAGTGTGACCAGTTGAACCAGGCCGTACTTCCATGAGCCCATTTCTTTGACCGTCACACCCGTAGTTGAAAGACACTGCAATGCCAACATAAAGAAAACAATCATAGCCACCACGGTCGGTGTGGTGAAAATCATTCCCCCTTCAGGAAACTGCGCATGCTTCATCTGTTCGATCAGGGAATTCTGAACGGACTCCTGAGCCACTCCACCCAAATTAAAGATGACAGCCATGGCCGAAACAAAAACTTCACGTGCCACAAAGGCCGAAAGCAGTGCCACTCCCGCCCGCCAATCCAATCCCATGGGCCGAAATAGAAAATCCAAGGCATGACCGATTTGTCCCAAAAAAGAATTGGCCAACTGCTCACTGTCCGTCCATTGGGGGTTGTGCGGAAAGTAACTGAGCAACCACAACACCAACACAAAAGTAAAAATGGTCGGTCCAGCTTTCCAAACGTAGGACTGAGTTCGATGCAAGGATTCCTTCGCAACCTTTAACACTCGCGGTTTTCTGTAAGGAGGAAACTCCATTAAAAACAAAGACCGCTCTTTGGTCTTTAAGATCTTATGAAGAGCCCACGCCGCGATTCCTCCAACAAGAGCACTCCCAAAGTAAATGGCGGCAAGTGCAACACCGGGTTTCCATGCAGCCTCTCCAAAAAACACAAAGGCCAAGAGCAACGCATAGACGGGAAGCCTTGCGGAGCAGGTCATAAAGGGCAAAATAAAAACCGCAATCCACCGTTCCCGTTTGGATTTCAAATTTCGAGTGGCCATGACCGCAGGAACCGCACAGGCAAACCCTGATAGCAAAGGGACAAAAGATCGGCCACTCAAACCCACCGCATGAAGAGGTCGATCGATCAACGTGGAAGCGCGGGCCAGATAGCCACTTTCCTCTAAAAGTCCCAAGCCAAAAAACAAAACAAAAATTTGCGGCACAAAAACCAAAACTGCGCCAACGCCTTCAATCAATCCCGACCCTAAAAGATCTGGAATCAAACCATCTCCCATATTGGCCGAAACCCACATGCTCGCTGAAGCAAAGAACCAATCAACTCCATCCATCAACGGAGACGCCAAAGAATATACGCTGGTAAAAAGCAAAGTCATCACGCCCACAAAAATCAAAAAACTCAAATGGGAATGAACCAACCACCGGTCCAAACGATGGGCCGTCACCTCAGGAGGAGTCTTTCGCACTTTCTCAGAAATTTTTCGACCTTGAGCGGTCAGGACTTTCAACACCTGCTCATCTTCAGAAAGAGATCGAAATGGCTTTTTGCAAATGGGCCCGTGATCCACGGACTTCGAAACCAAATCTTTCACCCCTCCACCCAAACGGCCATCCACAACGGTTACGGGCACATGAATTTCACTTCTCAGTAAATCCACATCCACACAGGTTGCGTTCAAGTCATTCATGGTCAAAGCGATGGAGTATTGAACGCCCATTTCTTTCAACTGCAGTGCGATCAAAAGTTGCCGTTGGATTTGAGAAGCATCCATAACTAAAATCACCCGATCCAACTGCCCCGAAAGCAAAAGATCCAAAGTGACTTTTTCGTCATCGGAAGACGGATTCAATGAGTAAATGCCAGGAGTGTCGATCACTTCAAAGCGACTTCCATAAACGGGAAGGCTTACGCCGCGATGACTTTCAACCGTCGAGCCTGGGTAGTTGACGGTTTTGTATTTTAAACCGGTGATCCAATTGAAGAGACTGGTCTTCCCGCTGTTGGGAGATCCCACTAACGCCACTCGCAATTGAGTTTGTGGGGGTTGCACTTCAATCATGGGCACCTTCTCACAATCAACTGCTGAGCCTCTCCAAGCCGCAAGGCCAAGGAACAAGAATCCAATTCGATCACCATCGGTCCGTGAAAAGGCATGCGCCCTTGCACTTTGATGATGGCCCCTTCGTAAAAACCAATTTCCCTCAACCTGCGGTTGAGTTCCATATCCCCACTCAGTTTTTGAATTTGGCTGACCGCTCCAATTGGCATATCAGCAAGGGTTTGGTCAGGGTTTTCCACGGATTCCATGGCACAGTGTTAAGCCCAAATGCCGAAAGATTCACGAATTTTCTGACAATTGAAACTCAAATGAAAGCTTAGGAGTTGACCCCCGTTTTCAAAGCATGGAGACTCTTGAGCTATGAAATACAACAACATTTTAGAAGCCATTGGGCGCACGCCCCTCGTGAAAATCAATCATCTTGCCAAAGACCTTGAGTGTGAACTTTATGCAAAATGTGAGTTCCTCAACCCCGGCGGATCTGTCAAAGACCGCATTGGGTACAACATGGTTTTAGAAGCAGAGCGCTCAGGACGGATTAAGCCTGGGGACGTTTTGATTGAGCCCACCAGTGGAAACACCGGAATCGGAATCGCTCTTGCCGGAGCGGTCAAAGGCTATCGTGTAATCATCACTTTGCCGGAAAAAATGAGCCAAGAAAAACAAGCCACACTTGCGGCCCTCGGTGCGGAAATCATTCGCACTCCCACAGAGGCCCCATCTCACTCTCCTGAAAGTCACATTGGCGTGGCTCAGAAGTTGGAAAAAGAAATTCCCAATGCCCACATTTTGGATCAGTACAGCAACGATGCCAACCCAGATGCCCATTATCATGGCACCGGCGCGGAAATCTTAGAAGACCTCGAACAAAAAGTAGACATGGTGATTATGACCACAGGCACAGGTGGAACTTTGACCGGTGTCGCTCGTCGAATCAAAGAAGCCTGCCCAGAAGCCATCGTCGTTGGTGTGGATCCAAAAGGTTCTATTTTGGCCGGTGATGAAGAGATCAAAAGCTATTTGGTGGAGGGAATTGGTTACGATTTTATTCCGGATGTTTTGGATCGAAGTCTTGTGGATCAATGGATCAAAACCGAAGACAAAGAGTCCTTTTTAATGGCGCGAAAAATCATTCGCCATGAAGGTCTTCTGTGCGGAGGATCCAGTGGCTCTGCCATGGTGGGAGCCCTTCAAGCCGCAAAAAGTTTAAAGAAAGGTCAAAGGGCCGTGGTTCTTCTTTCTGATGGGATTCGAAACTACATGACCAAATTTTTAGACGACAACTGGATGAAAAATAACGGATTCGTTGAGTGATTTTTTTCAGTCCATCCGGAGGGCTCACCTATCATTTGCGAGCCCTTCAAGCCCGTGGCAGCCTGTGGCTGCCTTTCATTCAAAACTTAGATTCTGAACTTAAAAACCGGACACAAAAGTGTTCTTCTTCCCATCTGGTTTTGGTGGGCGGAAGTGGCGGGCACTGCCTCACCACTTCTTTTCTAGAACACTTTGAATCCATCATTCATATCGACAAAGATCCATTGGCAGCCTTCTTTTTTAAGCGACGTCATAAAAACTTAAAGGTGAGATTTCTTCGATCAAATATTTTCAATTCAAACCAAAAAATCAAAGCGGAATTCATCAATGAATTTCCCTCTGAAAATCACATTTGGTTGTGGTCCAATTTGCTGGGACAATTGGGATTGGAAAACATCGAAGATAAGGTTTTAAAAACTTTTGAAAACATCAATTCCCAAATGAGTGGTTATCGATGGCTCAGCTATCACGATGTGTATTCCGCAGAGGGGTTTACCCATGATGCCCAGTTGCGAAAGCGCCCCTACTCGGGGTGGGATGATGTTCTCAAGTCCCTTGAAATTTCCAATGAAAAGATTGTTTTAAGAGATCATCTCACAAAAGATCATTTGAACTTGAAAGACAAAAAAATTCTTCCTTGGGCCCTTCGCGAAAACCAACTTCACTTTGTGGAAGTCGGCTCCAACGGCTTTTAAAAATCACTTAGAATTTTTAGATCGCAAACGCACGTTCAAGTTGGGATCTTCAACGCTTGCGGGACTTCTTCCCAAACTTGATTTTTCTCTATATGCAACTTGATTTAAAATTCTCTTTCGGTTCGCCAAGTTCTTACGATGTTGGGATTCGTAAGCCTTTGTTTTTGCTGTGTACGCACGCAGCTTCTTTCGAGCCTCTTTGGCCTTGGCAATTTGCCTGTCATAAGCTCGGTTTTTGGCTTTGAGCTGACGCACTTCATGTACCAATCCAGCCAGATCTTTTTTCTCTTTAACAATCTTCTTATTGAGAGCTTTGATCTCACTGGATTTCTGATCAATTTTTGATTGATAGGACTGCCGTTCCTTTTTCAAAGCCGCTCTTCGCTTTTCAATTTCCACCCGTTGCTTTTCAGTGCGCTCGCGAACCTCCTTGGCCTTGGAGGCAATTTCTTTGGCGCGCTCTTCCGCCTCGCGAGCTTCCATTTGCTCCGCCTCAAGGGCCTGTTGGGAAATTTCCAATTGTTTTTTGGTATTCTCAGCTTCAAAAAATGAAGTTTCAGTATCCAGTTCAAATTCATCCAGTTCGGCCTGAGCAAAAGCTTTTTGCCCAATCCCAATGGATGCAACAGCTACAATCGTCAAAATCGAAAGTTTGGTGAAAGTGCTTCTCATAAAATACCCCTTTGAATGGCTCCGTTCTTTCAAAGAACTCATCGGCAAACTCGACCAAAGGCTAAATATAAAAACGACAATTTCCAGTTCCAAAATGGGACTCTGTGAACCCTCTGGACACATTTTGAAAAATCCTAGTCATTCTATATGCTTAATCACGATGCAAATTCATGGAGTTTCCTGACATCCTTTCCTCCTGCGCCCAAAGACTGTCCAACTTGGAACCAACCCGCTCTCAATCGTTCTGATCTGCCCTTATTTTCCATTTAACGTCTAAAAAGTTGGCACTCCGATTGCTCTACTGATCTCTATCCCCCCCTTGGCGGCCTGGTTCCCTCCTTTAAGTTTCCAGGTCGCTTTTTTTTGCCCAAAAATCTTCAAGACGAGCCCTCAGAACAGTTTTTTGGTGTGAGCGTCCCCCTTCGGACATGGAACTCGTATTATAAAAAGATGAGATTTTATCTGATTCTTATCGCGGCCCTCTTTCTCTCTTCCACTTTCTCCTCTAACTCCTGGGGCTTCACGGTGATTATCGATCCTGGCCACGGCGGTGCCGACGTGGGGGCAAATCATCGTGGGGTCAAAGAATCCGAGATCACATTGAAGGTTGCTAAAAAACTTCACCAAAGAATTCAAAGGTCAGAGGAAATGAATAGCCAAATCACTCGGACCCGGGATGTCACCTTGGGCTTAGACGATCGCGTGGAATTTGCTGAACGCCATAAAGGCGACGTGTTCCTCAGCATTCACGTCAATTCCAACAAGGATCAAAGAGCCAAGGGCGCAGAGTTTTACTTTCAAAACCAGCTGGAGCCCAACGAAGCTGCGGCCTATTTGGCCCACCAAGAATCCCAGTTGGGCGGAGTCCATGCCTCAATGACCAACCACCCTCTTGTGTCCCCTCATTGGGGATCCACATTGAAGACGATTTTTTTAGATCTGGTTCAGCAGGCCCGCGTGAAAAAAAGTTTTTTATTGGCAAAAGCACTCCGTGAGACTTGGGGCGGAACCAAAAAATCCAAAACCCACAGTCTAAAGCAAGCACCCTTTCGAGTGGTGAGTCAGACTCAAATCCCCGCCACTTTGGTGGAGTTGGGTTTCCTCACCAACCGACGAGATTATCGCGCTTTAAATGACGATGCTTACTTGGATCAAGTGGTTGAGTCTCTCTACCAAGGGCTTTTGAAATATAAATCGGAAGCCACAGAGGATACGGTTGCAAAGACTCCTTAACCTCTTTAAGGTCACTTTATGCGACCAGATCAAAGAGTCCCCAATCAAATTCGCCCCGTAACGATTGAACCTGAATACCTTCGCTATGCGGAAGGCTCCGCCTTGATTTCCATGGGTCACACCAAGGTGATTTGCACGGCTTCCTTGGAGCCGATGGTTCCCAAGTGGTTGGCCGGAACGGGTACGGGATGGGTCACGGCCGAGTACAACATGCTCCCCCGCTCCACTCACACCCGCATTCGTAGAGACAAAGCTTTGAACAGTGGGCGCTCTCAAGAAATTTCACGGTTGATTGGCCGAAGCCTTCGCGCAGCCGTGGACTTAAAAGCTTTGGGCGAAAAACAAATCGCTGTGGATTGTGATGTGATCCAAGCCGACGGTGGAACCCGAACCGCATCGATCACTGGTGGTTTTGTGGCCTTGGCCTTTGCACTTCAGTTTTTGAAATCTCAAGGACAACTCCAAACTCTCCCTTTAAAACAATATGTTGCTGCCATCAGCGTAGGACTTGGAAACGAAGGCGCATTGCTGGATTTGAACTACGACGAAGATTCCAGCTGCGACACCGACATGAATTTTGTTGGAACCAGCGATGGAAACTTTGTGGAAATCCAAGGAACGGCAGAAGGAAGATCTTTTACTCGAGATCAAATGACAGAGATGACTGACTTGGCACTCTCTGGAATTCAAGAGCTTTTCTCTAAGCAAGCGGAAGTGATTGGCTCTTTCTTTCCCTTGAAAGGTCAGTCGTGATTTCTCTTTGGGTTGCGACCACAAATAAAGGAAAGCTCAGTGAGTTCAAAAACATTTTGATGAATGTGGCAGAACTTCATTCCCCTTCGGAACTCTCGGCCTATACGGCCCCCAAAGAAACCGGAACCACTTTTGTTGAAAACGCACGAATCAAAGCCAAATCTCTTCATGCGGTCACTGGAGGTTGGGTGGTTGCCGACGACAGCGGACTGGTGGTGGAAAGTCTTGGAGGTTTGCCCGGAATTCACTCGGCCAGATATGCCGGAGAAAAAGCCTCTGACGGAGAAAACATTTCCAAGCTCTTAAAGATGATGCAAATTCGCTCCGGCGGAAATCGCAAAGCCAAATTTGTGTGTGCCTTTGTGGCCTATTCCCCTTCCGGAGAAGAGCACGTCATTGAAACGGAATTTGAAGGGGAAATTTCTCAAAAAGTTTCTGGAAAATCCGGTTTTGGATACGATCCAGTTTTTATCCCAAAAGGAGAGACGAAAACTCTCAGTGATTTGGGAGCCGCCTTTAAAAATCAGCACTCCCACCGAGCTCAGGCCATCCACGCATTGAAGGCCGTCTTTCAATCTCAAAAAGATTGAGATCTGCAAAAATCCCAATTTGCTTTTTGACCTTCTCAGAAGGATTCAGAAGCCGAAGGACCCGGCCCGCTGAGCGCTCATTGTGAGCCATCTGGGCCAATTTTTTGATAAACGGCAAACTGATAAAGCGCGTGTCGTTCATATTCAAAGTCACAGGCTCTTTCGCCGAGGCCAATCGGGTTTCGATTTCAGCCACAAATCCCTCGAAATTGAAGCTGTCCACTCTTTCGGGGAGATCCAATCGGGCTTTCATTTTGTCATTCCGTTTTTGGTTTGCCATATGAAAAGTATTTTTTCCTTAGTTCTGCTTGTCAAATGAGGTCCTCGGTAGACAAAAAAACGGTCCTAAGTTAAGACCTTAGTCCTATGGCAGGACTTCGCATTTTTTCAGGAAACTCGAATATTAATTTTGCTCGAAAAGTGGCGGAAGCCGCCAATTTAGAGCTGGGCCACTGTGACATCGGCCGCTTCGCAGATGGCGAAGTTCAGGTGGAAATCCACGAGAGTGTTCGTGGGTGCCGGGTGTTTTTGATTCAAAGCACCCCTCCTCCGGTCAATGAGAACTACATGGAGCTCTTCATGATCCTCGATGCTCTTAAAAGAGCCTCGGCCGCAGAGATCACCTTAGTGATGCCTTATTACGGCTATGCCCGGCAGGATCGAAAGGTGGCTCCTCGCGCCCCCATTTCTGCAAAATGCGTGGCGGAACTCTGTAAAACTTCCGGTGCAGATCGCCTGGTGGTTGTGGATCTTCACTCTTCTCAAATTCAGGGATTTTTTGATGGCCCCGTGGATCACCTTTTCGGAATCCCCACTTTGGCCCGCGCCTTTCGAGAGCGCCAAGGTTTTGGAGACGAATACGTGGTTGTGAGCCCGGATGCCGGGGGGGTTGAGCGCGCTCGAGCCTTCTCAAAACGCATTGAGTGCTCCATTGCCATCATCGACAAGCGCCGCACCGGCCCCAATGAAGCCAAGGCCTATCACTTGATTGGTGATGTTGAGGGCAAAACGGCCATTATTTTGGATGATATGATTGATACCGCAGGAACTCTGACTCAGGGAGTTGACAGCCTCCTCAAGAATGGGGCAAAAAGGGTGTTTGCTGTGGCCACCCACCCTGTGCTCTCCGGCCCCGCCATCACGCGGATCACGGAAAGTCAGATTGAAAAAGTCTGGGTGACAGACACAATCCCTTTAAAGCAAGCCGCTCAAGACAGTGGAAAGTTTGAAGTGATTTCGGTGGCTCCAGTGGTAGCAGAGGCGATTCAAAGAATTTACAGCTATGACTCCGTGAGCGCCCTGTTTGAAATTGAGTCCGAGAAAAAGACTTAAAAAGAAACATTGAATTTCAAAAGTTAAAGAGTGAGAGGGAGAACTTCACATGACTGGAAATCAAAACCTAACAATTCAAGCCGAGCTTCGCAAAGCCGGCAAAAGCACATCTCGCAACCTTCGCACTCAGCGCATGGTTCCAGCTGTGGTGTACGGACCAAAAACAAAAAACTTTTCTTTCAGCATTGGCGAAAACGATGCTGTGAAATACTCCCGTCACGGATTTGAAAACACCATTTTCACTTTGAAATCCGACGACAAATCTTTGGATGGAATGAAAGTTCTTCGTAAAGATTTGGATGTTCACCCTGTAAGCCGACGTCCCATTCACATGGACTTTTTCGCTCCGGACATGACTCAAACTGTTCGCGTGGAAGTGGAAGTGCGATTGGTTGGAAAAGCGCCTGGTGTGATGGAAGGTGGACTTGTCAGCCAAGTGAAGCGCGAAGTGGAAATTGAAACCCTTCCTCTTGAAATTCCTGAGTACTTTGAATTGGACATTTCAAATCTTCAATTGGACGAATCTCTTCACGTGTCAGACATCAAGTTCCCTGCGGGGGTTAAAGTGATTTCTGGTGAAAAAGAAACCATCGTTTCTTGTGCGGAAGTGGCAGAAGAAACTGCTTCCACAACACCTGCTGCTGCTGAAGGTGCTGCTGCTCCTGCGACAGAAAAAGCCGGAGAATAACCCTAACCATTGAGGTGCCAGGCACCAAAATCTGTAATCGCCGCGTTAGACGCGCCAGGAGCAGATTTTAGTGCCTGGCACTTTTTTTTGCCTATGAAACTGATTGTTGGACTTGGAAATCCTGGAGCAAAATACGCACTGACCCGGCACAACGTGGGGTTTATGGCTCTGGATGCTTTTGCCCATGGGGCAGGAGCCAGCGAAAATCAGTGGAAAAAAGAACACAAAGCCCTCACCTTTAAAGCCCGAATGGGATCAGAAGCCTTCCTTCTTGCAAAGCCTCAAACTTTTATGAATCTGTCCGGCGAATCCGTGGCTCCACTCATGAAATATTACGACATTGCCCTGGAAGACCTATTGATCATCCACGATGAAGTGGACCTGCCCTTTGGAAAAATGAAGTTTCAAAAAAAACGCAGCCCTGGCGGAAACAATGGAATCAAAAGCACCCATCAGCATTTGGGCACGGATGATTACACTCGGCTAAGGGTGGGAGTGGGACGTCCTTCCAATACAAAGATGAGTGTGGCGGACTGGGTGCTTCAAAACTTCTCGGAAACCGAAATGAAGTGGATGCCCGAACTTTTGGATTTGATTGGTGACGCTATGGAGTCTTTTGTTCATGTGGGTTTCGAAAAATCTGCGACAGCTTTCAACTCCAAGCAATTGAATATGGAAGACTGATCTCTGATTAAGTTTTTATTGGCCCACCGTGATCACTGTGAGAAATTACCCCTTTAGATTTCGAAGAAAGGTTTGAAATATGGGACTTCAGGTTGGAATCGTTGGACTTCCCAACGTGGGAAAAAGCACTCTCTTTAATGCCATCACGGCCGCAAAAGCAGAAAGTGCAAACTACCCTTTTTGCACCATTGATCCCAACGTGGGAGTGGTGAACGTTCCTGATGATCGCCTTCAAAAAATCTCTAGTTTTATCAAACCCAAAAGTCTTATTCCCACCATCGTCGAGTTTGTTGATATCGCCGGATTGGTTGCGGGTGCTTCCAAGGGTGAGGGCTTGGGAAATAAATTTCTTGGAAACATTCGACAAACCGATGCCATTCTTCATGTGGTCCGTTGTTTTGATGACGACAACGTGGTTCACGTCAATGGAAGCATTGACCCTTTGAGAGACATGGAAGTGATCAACACAGAGTTGATGCTTGCGGATTTAGAGTCTGTGGACAACCGTTTGAAAAAAACCGAGAAAATGGCTCAAAGTTCAAAAGATGCGAAAATGAAAGCGGAAGTGGAGCTTTTAAAGCGCATTCAGAAAGCTCTGGGCGATGGGCTTCCTGCACGCAGTGTGGAAGTGACAGATGAAGAAAAACCTTTGATGAAAAGCCTTCAGCTGTTGTCTTCGAAGCCTGTTTTGTATGTTTGCAATGTGGATGAAAATTCCTATGGCAGTGGCGGCAACGAGTACTCGAAAAAAGTGGAAGAACGGGCGAAGGCTGAAAACAATCAAAGTCTTGTAATTTGCTCCGCCATGGAAGCAGAGATTGCACAGCTTGAGCCGGAAGAACAAAAAGAGTTTTTGGAATCCATGGGACTCAGTGAGCCCGGTCTTCACCGTTTGATTCGAAAGTCCTACGACCTTTTAGACTTGATCACCTACTTTACGGCCGGCGAAAAAGAAGTGCGCGCTTGGACCATTCGCCGAGGCACAAAAGCTCCAGGTGCGGCGGGCGTCATTCATACGGATTTTGAAAAGGGATTTATTCGGGCTGAAACCTATGCTTGCGAAGATTTGTTTCAATTGAAGTCTGAAAGTGCCGTGAAGGAAGCGGGCAAGTACCGCTCTGAAGGAAAAGAATATGTGGTCAAAGATGGCGACATCATGCTTTTCCGATTCAACGTTTAACTTCTTATTTAACTGCAGAAGATTTTGCTTTCTTCTTGGTAGACTTGGAGGGCTTCGAAGGCAGACGATCCTCTTTGTTTTGTTGTGTCTTCGAACTCTGAAAAAGTATAACCCTTGATTATATAGCCTGATGACATGACCGCTACTCCTAAAAATCTTGGAAAAGAGTCCGGGAGAGGCATCAGACATGGGCTTGAAGCGATTCTCAGCTGTGAGTTGGAACTGTTTTTTCGATGGATTCGAAAAAAAATCTATTTGGAATAAAGAATCACGGGGTGACCATTGCCCAAGGCGAACTCTTCTTTGGAGTAGCCGGATCGGAGCATTTTTCGATCCCATCTTTGAGCCTTAGCAACAATATTTGCCGCCTGCGCATCGAGGTTTTTATCGATCTTTAAATTTTGAATCACACAGGGTCGACCGCTCCGTCCGCCGCAGTCATTGACCTGATTGATTTTTAAAACTCGAGGCGACCCCGCCAAACCAGAGGACAAAGTCTTGTATCCAAGAATCAAAAGCTCTGGATCCAAAAGTCCCAAATGAATTCCTGGGCCCGAGGCATTCCAATTTTCAGAGAAGAATTCCCCTAAACGCACTTTTTTTGGATGTTCTTTTCTCCATTTCAATTCAGGAACTTTGGTGTGACTGGGAAGAGGTAAATCATTTCCACCGAAGCGATAAAGACTTGCAAAGAGATCGCGGTGAGATGCTGAGAAAACTTCTTGAAACACTCCCGCCTTCTTCAAAAGGGCTTTCGCCATTGTGATACATCCAGCCCCTTCGAATTTTTCTGGATCTAAGGTCAAACCAAAATTGTGAACGGGTTTCTTTGGATGAAAAATAAAGGCTTTTAAAAATTGAAGCATTTGGGCGCAGTTGTTTTCTTTCACTTCAACCACCAAAGTGAAAGTCTCTTCTTCCTCCGCACGAACTCTTAACATTCCTCCGGAATGAATCCCCCCAGTCAGCCACCCGTCGGTAAAGGTCGCAAGAAAAGTTGTCAGTCCCCAGCCCAACTTCACCATCTCTTGGGACTGATTGTGAGATTCACCGGAGTGTCCGGTGGCTCCACGGTAAGTTTTATTTCCCACATGGCATTGCCAAGCGACCACGTTGTGGCTGATGGAAATTCCATCGGTTTTGTTTTGCGCCAAAACCTGGCGAAAGAAATCAGGCTTTCGAAGATCTAAAGGGATTTTAGGAGCCACAATGGTCCACATCACATAGTTCTTGTGGGAATCCAAATGCTGGCCAATCTCTGCATGGGGTCCCGCCCATCCGTCCTGCGTGCTTTCCCAAAGCTCTGATGGAGTTCCCGATCCGTAGCCTGGATAGGCATAAACAGAAGGACACAACATCAAAGCAAAAGCCAAGGAAAGGGATTTTAGGAACACAGAGAAACTCCTTTTCTGAGTGTTGGGATTTGAATTTTGGGTACGGCATGGATTATGCTGCGCAGTGCCATTTTTCGCAAGGTTTTTCAACGGTTTTGAAAGGATTACAGTTTTCATCGAAAAGACGGGGCTCCTGTGACCGCCTGACCCACCACCAAGCGGTGAATGTCTTCGGTTCCTTCATAAGTGTTTACGGTTTCAAGATTTAACATGTGCCGGATCACCGGATACTCATCCATGATGCCATTGGCACCCAACATGTCTCGCGCATCGCGGGCCACATCCAAGGCTATGCGACAATTGTTCATCTTCACAAGGGACACTTGCTCAGGCTTCAATGTTTTTGCCTCTTTCAACCGACCCATCTGAATGCACAACAACTGTGCCTTGGTAATTTCTTGAACCATGCCGACAAGCTTCGCTTGAGCCAATTGGTAATGGCTTAAAGGCTTTTCAAAAATGGTGCGCGAAGAAGAATAGGACAAAGCTTCGTCATAACAACGAGTTGCAGCTCCCACCACTCCAAAACAAATTCCATAACGAGCTTGAGTCAAACAACTCAACGGTGCCTTCAATCCATCCAGACCTGTCAAACGATGGTCCTCAGGAACAAAAACCTCATCCAAGATCAATTCGGACGTGACACTGACTCGAAGAGAGAACTTTCCTTCAATCAATTGAGCTTTGAAACCTTTTGATTTTGTGTCCACCACAAACCCAGTGACTCGACCGTCCAACTTGGCCCACACAATTGCAATGTCCGCAATGTTCCCGTTGGTGATCCACATTTTGGATCCAGAAATTTTATATCCACCATCAACTGCAACAGCTTTGGTCTTCATTCCCCCGGGGTTTGAACCTGCATCGGATTCCGTCAGGCCAAAACAACCGACCATTTCTCCGCTGGAAAGCTGAGGCAAATACCTTTGTTTCAATTCTTCCGAGCCGTAAGCCCAAATGGGAAACATCACCAATGCACCCTGAACAGAGCAAAAGGATCGAATCCCCGAATCCGCATACTCCAACTCTTGCATGATCAATCCATAAGCCACGTCTCCCAGGCCTGGACACTCGTAACCTTCTAAGTTGGAACCCAATAAACCCAATTCCCCAAATCGAGGAATCAATTCTTTTGGGAACTCTTCCGTTCGATGGGCTTGCTTTAAAGTGGGCTCCACTTCTTTTGCAACAAAACTTCGAACAGAGTCTCTGATTTGAAGTTCTTCCTTGGACAGCAGCGATTCTTCGGACAAAAAATTGATCGCCATTTTACTTTCTTTCTATGTGCGTTGGGTGTCTGTACTTTCAAAAATTTTATCTGCAGATTGAGCCACAAATCCCGTGTAGAGGTTTCCATCGGATTGAGGATAGCGCCGTGCAAACTCATAGTAGCAAGCGGGAATTTCAAAAGTTCCCTCTTCAAATTCCACCTGAACTTTTCCTGCCAGAGTTGAGGACTGTTCCAAATGGTCTTTTGTTGAACCTTTAATCAATCCTCCGGAACTGTTCAATTCATGCCCTTTGCTTTGGACAAAATCATTCAAGTCACCAAGAGTGTTAAAAGTTTTCAAATGATTGAAGGAGATGGTGAAGTGGTTTGGACGAAATCCAAAAGCATACATCCATCCCGCATATTCAGACTCGGCCAAAAGTTCTTTGTAAGTTTTGTAGCTGGCCTTCCAAGAACGCCCGGACCACAAGAAAGAGGGCTGAGTCAAAAGTTCCGCAGGCACTTGATCATTCACATAGGCCACAGCCTCTTGAACCTTAGGCGAAAACTCTTCCGTGAGCAGTTCGGAAATAAAAACCTTCGGCATTTCTGGGTCGTGCAAATGCTCATAGTGTTTGGCGTAAAGCTTCTTTTGCTCAAAATGATAATCCTTCTTCAACTCATATCCCAGGGCCGTAAAGATTTGAGCCAAAGATTCCAAACCAATTTTAGGAGCTCTAAAAGTTCGAAAAGCCACATGGTCATTCACCAAGGCCGTGATCGACGGGTTCGATGCTTTTTCGCGTTCTAAAATTTCATCATAGATGCGTTTTGCGTGAGGATTGAAAGACGTGTAGTCCTTCCAAAGCATGTCCCAGGTTCGATTCAGTTCACTCATGGTGCACTCCTATTTGCTTTTAGGGTCGATTGCATCACGCAATCCATCTCCTAATAAATTGAACGACAGCATTGCTATAAAAATTGCGACCCCCGGAGAAATCATCAAGTGAGGGTAAGTCCTCATGGTTCTCCAGCCGTCGTTGGCAAGAACCCCCCAACTGGCATAGGGAGGTTGAAGGCCCAACCCCAAAAAACTCAAGAAGGACTCAAATAAAATATTACTCGGAATTTGATAGGTGAGCAAAACCATAACGGGGCCCGCAATGTTAGGAAGCACGTGCTTCATCAAAGATCTTGCCCCGGATGCACCCAAAGATCTGGAAGCCTCCACAAAAGCCATTTGCTTCATTTGCAAAACCTGCGCACGCACCAAGCGCGCCATAGAAACCCAACTGACAAAACTCAAGGCCAAAAGCATTCCCAGCAAAGAACGCAGCTCTGGGTTGTCCACCAGGTTCATGGAGTCAAAAAACACTTTGACCAAAATCAAAAGCACCAAGGCCGGAACCGAATCTAAAATATCAATGGATCGCATCATCACCGAATCCACCCAGCCCCCGAGCCATCCCGAAATGGAGCCGTAAAGAATTCCGATGAAGAAGGCGATCACAGCAGTAAACACAGCCACCGCCATGGAAATCCGCGCGCCATAAATAAGACGAGACAACATGTCCCTTCCTAAATTGTCTGTCCCCAGCCAATGACTGGAGGAAAAACTGGTCAGAATTTGATCCAAGTACTGTTCGTCAAAAGGATATGGAGAAAGAAGGGGAGCAAAAATGGCAACCGTCACCAAAAATAGGATTAAGGCTCCGGAAACCAAGGCCACCTTGCTTCGTTTTAAGCGCTTCCAGGAATCCGCATCGATAATCATGTGAACTTCACCCGCGGATCGATCATGGCAATCACCAAATCCATCAGCAAATTGGCCACCACTAACAAAATAGAGAACAACAAAGTTGCACCCAACACCAAAGGATAATCTCGATTGGTCACACTTTGAACCATGTGCTTCGCCAATCCAGGAATGGCAAAAATCAATTCGATGATAAAAGAACCGGTCAAAATTCCTGCAACCATAGGTCCGGCCAAAGACAGCACGGGAACCAATGAATTTCGAAACACATGTTTAAACAAAACCTTTCGCCACGAAAGACCTTTGGATTTGGCCGTTCGAATAAAGTCCGAGCGAATCACTTCCAAAACACTGGCTCGGGTCAATCGGGCAATTCCCGCCGCCGGTCGAATTCCAAGAACGACCATCGGTAAAACGTAGTAACTGGGCCCCATCCACAATGCCGGTTCAAACCAACCCAAAGTGAAAGAAAACAACATGACAAACAATGGTGCCACCAAAAAGCTCGGCAACGAGACTCCACTGATGGCAACAATCATTAAAGCCGAGTCCAGCCATTCCCCGTGCTTTGATGCCGCGATCACTCCTAAGGGCAAACCTAAAAGATAGGCCACCAATAGGGCATACACCCCCAACTGAATGGATGTGGGAAGCGCAGAGGCGATGATCTCGGTGATTGGCCGTCCCACATATTTGTAGGACTCTCCCAAATCTCCTTGCACCAATCCACCCATGTAGTTCACGTACTGTTTCCAAAGCGGATCATTCAACCCATACTTTGCTTCGATGTTTGCTTTGATTTCTGGAGGCAGGGCCTTTTCCTCGTCAAAAGGTCCACCGGGAACCAACCTCAATAAAAGAAATGTCAAAGAGGCGATGACAAAAATGGTGAAGGCCGCTTCCAAAACTCTTCGGAAAACATAGGTCGAGAGATGGTTCTCGATCACATAAAAAGAAAAGTATCCCAATGTGGTAAAAATAAAGGCTCCAAGCAAAACCGCCGGAAGCTCATACCCTAGGAAAGTCCACACCACAGAAAGAGCAAACAGTCCTAAGGGTAAAAAGGAAGCTTTACGAATCAACGCCTTCACTTCAGACTGACTCCTTTAAGCACCACTTTGTCCATGCTGTTGATGGGAAAGTCTTTCACCCGTTCGGAAACCAAAGAATGGGAAACCATAGAGTAGATGGGGTGCACAGGCACATCCTCTTCGGTGAGGATTTTTTGCGCCTTTAAATAAATTCCCCGACGTTCTTCTTTGTCAGTGATGCTGGAACCTTGATCGATCAATTGATCAAATTTCGGATTGGACCAACCGGTGTGGTTGTTCTCTGAAACCTTGGTCATTAGATTTAGGAAATTGTCTGGATCTGGATAATCCGCCAACCATCCCATGCGGTAAATGTCCGGCGTGTCTGTGCGCACGCGGTTCAAATACACTTTCCACTCTTCACTTTGCAGTTCGATTTGAACCCCTAAGTTCTTCTTGATCTGCGCCTGATAGTTTTCGGCAATTCTTTGGTGATTTTCATTGGAGTTAAATCCCAAAACAATGCGTGGAAATTTTGAAGGATCCTCGTAGCCCGCTTCCTTCAAAAGTTTTTTAGCTTTCTCAGGATCATATTGAATGCCTACATTTTCTTGATAACCAAACATCCCCTTCGGAACCCAACCGGAAAGAGGAGACATGTCCCCTCCTAAGAGATCTGTAATCTGTCTGCGATCGATGGCGTACAAAAAGGCCTTTCGAACACGAACGTCATTAAATGGTTTTTTTCGGGTGTTAAATCCATAATAGTACATGCCCAAAATCGGTGACTCTCGAAAAGTGGGCTGAGTTCTTAAAGTCGCCAATTCGTTTCCAGGAATGGTGTTTTGGTAATCCAATCGACCGGACTCAAAAAGCCCAAGGGCCGTTGAGTATTCGTTGATCATGTAACCATAGACATTTTTAACTCTTGCTTTTGCTCCATAGTAGCCGTCGTTTCGCTCCAATACCAACGCTTTGTCGTGGTCCCAAATCTTCAATTTGAAAGCACCTAAAGTTTGAATGTTCTCCGGATCGGTCCAACGGTCTCCATGTTCTTTGATCACATCCAAGCGGATGGGATAGGTCGCGTGGTGAGTGAGGAGCGAAGGGAAATAACTCATTGGTGCTTTCAACTCCACAACCAATTGACCCTGTTCATTTTTGGAAACACCCACTTTTGAAAAATCTTTGATTTTTCCGGTGTTGTATTCCTCTGCATTTTTCACACTAAAAAGGAAGTACGCATATTGTGAAGCCGTCTCTGGATTGAGAAGCCTTTCCCAAGCATCAATGATCTGTTGAGCTTCAAAGGCCTTTCCGTCGGTCCACTTTACATCCTTACGCAAAGTGAAGGTCCATTTTTTAGAGTTGTTTGATGGGGACCAGCTTTCCGCAAGGGCTGGAATTACACTGAGTTCGGGATCCTTCAAATCAAACTCGGTCAACCCATCCATCATATTGTATTCGATCAACGCGGAAGTGGTGTCGGTGGATTTGTGCCAATCCAAAGACGGAGGTTCTTGAGAAAGATTGATGCGCAAAGTTTCTTCCACCTTTAGACCGTAATCCAAAGTGGCTTTCTTGGTGCAACCCAAAGAACTCAGTACCAAAAATACACTGCTTAATAAAATCGTGCCCGCGATGTTGAAACGCATTCGAATCCCCTCCCCGTATACTTTTTACGGAAGCATTTGAGATCGAATGCGGCTTTAAGTCAAGGTGGACGCCTTTACAGTTCTTCCCAGTTTTCTCTTGCAGAGAGCTTTTGAGGAATGGGGACTCCCAGCGGCTGAATCAACCACTGATCGGGCTTCATTTTGTTCTCATAAAGTGCATGGTAGAAAAATTGATTGCTCAAAACCCTTTTGACGTAATTTCGAGTTTCCACAAAGGGAATATGTTCGATGAATTCGTCCACCTCCAAGTGACCAAAATTCATCAGCCAACCCTTCACTCTATGGGGACCCGCGTTGTAACTTGCTGCAACAACTGGAAAGGAATTTCCAAAGATTCTTCCAAGCCTTGAGAGGTATTGAGACCCCAGGGCCACATTGGTTTCGGGAATAAAAAGATCTTCGGCATGAAAGGAGTCATCCCCCCTCAACCGCGCCAAGTTGGCTCCGGTGTAAGGCATGATCTGCATCAGTCCTTTAGCTCCCACAGGCGAGATCACGTCGGGGCGAAAAAGACTTTCTGCCCGCATGATGGCCCAAACCCACTCTTTAGGAATTCCTTGGCGAGACACTTCTTTTTTAACCACCTTTTCATAGGCTTCAGGATACATGGATTTCCAAAGACCATTGGCTCCTTGAAATCCCAAGCGGTGCCGTTCCATTCCAAAATAAAGCTCTGCCATTCGAGCCGAGCGGTGGTAGGCACCCAACTCTTCATACAGTTCAATGAGTTTTCTCCGCACTTGAGAGCTGCGTGATTTCCTTTCGATCTCGTAAAGCTCCCACCGGGCCCAGTCGCTTTGTCCCACATCCATCAGGGCTTTGGCAGTTTTCAAACGCTCTAAGGATGTCGAGTCTTTAAACATTTCTTCCGGCGGAACGGGCTCTTCTTCTGCATCCACTTTTTGATCCGCAAGCTTTTCTTCGGACTCCTCTTCTTCTGCCGAAGTGTCTTTCACCGTTCCGGAAAACTCACGCCAGGCAAACGTGGCGGGAACCCGTCCATCTTTGTCGGAATCTTTGTCTTTAACAGCTGCCGCAAATTGCTCCAAACGGGCTCGAGACAAAAGAGAATAAAAGGAATAGGGCTGATCTTGGATGATTTGAAGAAATCCTTTTTGGGCCTCTTCGGTTTTATCCAATCGCAGCTGAGCCATGGATCTCCAATACAAAAGTTTTTCCGCCAAATAAGAAGATCCACCTCTTCTTCTTTGGGAATTGGCCACTCGAGCCTCTTCAAATTTTTTAATGGCCCCTTCAAAATCAGATCTTAAATAATGAAGCCAGGCCAAATGCCATTTCGCATCCCTTGCCAAACCCGAACGAGGGTACTCTTTTACAAGTTCCGAAAATTTTCGAATGGCACCATCATAATCTTGAAACTGGTAACTTAAAAAAGCGGCGTGAAACAAAGCCTCACGTCCATCTCGAGATTGAGGTTTCAACTTGTGGGCCTTTTCATAAGCACCGATAGCTGTACGTGCTTCGCCCCCGCGAGCTGCGGCAAAAGCCAAACGCATCAGATAATCAAAGTTGTCTTTTTGAGACTCTTTCTTTTGCTTGAGCAAATCCAAAGCCTCATCGATCATTCCCTCATTCACAAGAAAGCGAGAATAGGCAAGATCCAATTCCTCGAGGTCATCCCCTTTCAGGGTCGTTCGAAGAGCAAGAGCCTCTTCGCGGGCCTGTTGTGAATGTCCGGAAAGCTGCAACACTCTCATGCGTCGGTTCACATCACTGATCTTTGCCGTACAGTGGACCGGCTCCCCATAGACTTTGTTGGATCGAAGATCCACTCCCCAGTCGGACAAAAGCTCATCTTGAGGATATTTTGAAAAGAGCTTGCGAGCAAAAATACACGCGGATCGGTTGCGCTTCATTTTCTTTTCAGCACGCACCAATTGATAGAGAACTTCTGGGTACTGAGGGGAATAGCGCCAATGGCGCGACAAGCGGGACAACACCCAGCGGGCTTCTTTCCAGTCTTCATTTTTCTGATGAATTTGAGCCAAGAGGTACAAGGAGCGGTTTTTTAATTCTCCGGAGGGCTTTGGAGACCCGTTTAAAATATCCGTGATGATTTTTTTAGACTGGGCCAAATCACCCAACTCAAATTGAATGGACGCCAAATAAAACTGTGCATACGTGGAAAGATCTTTGGAATCTTTCAAACTCTTTTCGAAATGCTCTTTGGCTTCTGCATATTTTTTCGCCTGAAAGGAATCAAACCCCACTTGGAATTCTGTTTTTTTGGGTTTCGAACTCAGTTGAGCTCCACCCACGATCAGTGAGAATAAGACGAACCATTTTAATCTTTGCAAATTGATGCCCCCAACCAACTATCAGATCTTAGTGTTGCATTTTTTCAAGGGTTTTCTAAGGCCAGATCCAGTGCAGCTAGGATGTTGGTAAGGCTTGTGGTACAACCTGTGCACGATTTGGACTAAAGAGGGGGCTTCCTGTGGCGAAATCAAAAACAGTCTATGTTTGTCAGTCTTGCGGTGCAAAACGTCCCCGTTGGGAAGGCCGGTGTTCGGACTGCAACTCCTGGAACTCGTTTGTGGAAGAGACTCCTTTGACCACATCTAAGTCCAAACGAACGGCCTGGGTCAAAGAATCGGCAGGAACTCCCCAAACTTGGCCCATCAATGATGTTCCTAAGATTGCAAAGGCCGATCGGATGAACACAGGACTCCCCGAGTTGGATCGCGTGCTGGGCGGTGGTGTGGTTTACGGAAGCTACACTTTGATTGGTGGGGATCCAGGAATCGGAAAAAGCACCATCGTGATGCAGATGGCGGGTGGCTTGGCCAAACAGGGATCTAAAGTTTTGTATGTTTCTGCAGAGGAGAGTGTTCAACAAACGTCCCTTCGGGCAGCGCGGTTGGGCGTGAGCGATCCCAAGGTCCAAGTGGCCAGTGAAAGTTGTTTGGAAAGCATTTTAAACATTGCTTTGAAGGACACTCCAGATGTTTTGATCATCGACTCTATTCAAACGGTTTACACCGAAGAAATTGAAAGTGCGCCAGGTTCAGTTTCTCAAGTCAGAGAATGTGCTGCAAAACTTTTAAATTTAGCAAAGACCAACAACATTTGTGTGTTCTTGATTGGCCATGTGACCAAAGAGGGAAATCTGGCCGGTCCACGGGTTTTGGAACACATGGTGGACACCGTGTTGTCTTTCGAAGGCGATGGGCACCATCAATTTCGACTTCTTCGCGCCATCAAAAACCGCTTTGGAGCCACCAATGAATTGGGTGTGTTTCAAATGGCGGAAGTGGGCCTTGTGGAAGTGGCGAATCCATCCCAATTCTTTTTGGAAGAACGTCGGGATGCTTTGATTGGGTCCTCTGTTTTTTCAGCCATCGAAGGCAGCCGTCCGCTACTTTGTGAAATTCAAGCTTTGACCAACAACTCTCCCCTGCCGTCTCCGCGGCGAACCACTTTGGGGATCGACACCAATCGCTTGCACATGTTGCTTGCGGTTTTAGAAAAGCACTCTCAATGCAGTTTTTTAAATAAAGACGTTTATGCCAATGTGGTGGGCGGACTTCGCGTGACCGAACCTTCCGTGGATTTGGCATTGGTGGCGGCGTTGTTGTCGGCCGCACGAAACATTCCATTGCCGGGACAAACTTTGTTTTTTGGCGAGGTGGGATTGACCGGAGAGGTGCGCGCCAGCAGCCACGGCCTGGAGCGGATGCGAGAGGGGCGAAAGCTCGGGTTCGAAACCGTTTATGCACCCAAATCCAACTCCAAACATTTGAAGTCCGCAGACATGAAAGGGCTAAAAGTGATTTGGGTGGACAATGTGGGAGCCCTCGAAAAGTCTTTGTTTCAAGGAGCGCCGGTGCGCTCAAAACGCACAGCTTCTCCTCGAAGGGAAACACCTTCCCAATCAATTTTTCCCGATTGACTCAGGTTAAAACAGACGGTGTTTTTTTGAGGTCTTTTCTCAAATCCGTACACTTTTCACCTTAAGACCTTTGGCCAGTGGGCCGAAGGGTAAAGGTACCTTTTGTATCGAAAGGGAAACCTAAAAAGGAGAATTGTGAATGAAGAACGTATTTAGAATCGCTTTGATTGGAAGCCTCTTTTTCCTCGCCTCCTGTGCAGGAAGCAGTGACGACTCTACGTCAACGACCAGTTCATTTAGTCTTGTAGGATCCTCCTCATAGATTGCTGAGTTCACCGAAATAAGAATAAAAAAAACATCAAATCTGTCCGTTAATGGAGGAATTTAACATGAAAAGAATGTCACTTATTTTTGCGCTTGCTTTGGCTTCGGCCACGGCAACTGCCGCCGATCTCAATTTAAATGCGAGCTCTTTGAAATTGAAAGTTTATAAAATGGCCGTTTCCACCAGTCCCCTTTGCACCAATTTAACCACGGTGATTGACAACAGCTCTTCGCCGACCGAAATGGAACTTGTTGGCTCAGTAAATATGGGCACAGGAACCATTGCAAATGGAACCTACCCCTGCATCGTTATCGAGTTCTCAGATATTATCAAATTTAAACCCAGTGCAAACTCAGATACTGGAAACTGCTCAACCGGGACCGAAGCACAGCTCGATGTCTGTCAAAGTGGCACAAGCGCTTTGATCGATGGGACCACCACCACTTGCACCAATGGCAACGACCGGGTGGCTATGTACATTTCAACCGCTTCGACTTCGACCACGGGCTCGGATGCATTTAATGCACCAACAAGCCTCAGCGATTCCACCAAAGGATTTAACTTAGCAACGGCATTGACCGTTTCAGGTTCTTCTTCTGGAAAGTTCATTGTGAATCCTGATGGAAAAGTTTGCGATGGTGCAAACGGAAGCTGTGATGGTGGTGGAGGCAGTACCTGCCGTTTGATGCCTCCTCTTTTCAGCTTTACAAAACTGTAATTGCAAATCCAATGGTTTTGCAAAAGCCCTTCGATTTCCGTCGAAGGGCTTTTTTTTCGCCCAAACATCTCTTCCGCCAAAAGGTACCTGCTTCCTTTTCCGATATGCGCCGCATATCGGAAAAGGAAGCAGGTACCTTTTGGCGAAGCTCCTCTCCCCTCTAGCTTCTCCGTAAATGGTCACCACCGGTTGAAAAGACTGCCGATCTCTGTGACAAGATCTGGTTTTATCTCTTCTCAACTCTTTTCTCTTCGGAGCTGACTCTTTAAACTTGTGGCATCCCCCTTGAATTGAAGAGGAATTGCCATGAAGTTGATTCTGCCCCTCCTGCTGATTTTAATGCCTCTTTTCGCCCATTCGACGGTGCCCAAGCTTTCGGAAGAATCCGTACGCATTGATCACAGCTCCGAGGAAATCCGCTATCATTCGAAAACCGATGGAATTTGGTGGACCCTAGAAGAAGACGGAAAACTTCTGCTTCACCTGAACTTAAAAAAGCTCAAAAAAAGTGACTTTCCCATCGAGCAGATTGACCTGGATCAGCTCTATGCCGGGCAAAGCATTGCCATGAATGATTCTGAACTGACCGACTATTTTGAGGGGGATTTTAAGCCCAAATATCCAAACTTAGAGAAGCATGTCTTCGAAGCTGTCAAAGCAGGAACCACCGAAAAACCCTATTACCAGCTTTTAGGAGGCCACAACAAAATGTTTCGTGTGGCCGAGCGCGCGGATGCCGACCCCATGGAAGATCCCGTTCTTTTAAATGTTCGAATTGTCGATGACTTGACCATCTTCTCGGCTCCGGAACAGACCGAACTGTTGGAGCTTTACGGAGAGTTTTGGAACCCAAAAAACCTTCACGGAACTTACGATCGCATTCCCATCGCCCAGTTGACTCAAAGTCCCTGGAGAAGCATCGGAAAAATTCCTCGGGCCAAAAAAATTCTGAAAGATCTTTATGACCCTACCCTGGCCTATCCAGAAGTGGTGATGGGGCATCGGTTATTTCTAAAGCTGCAGGAAATGGGCTACAAACCCCAAAAAATCAAAACCCTCAAGCAACTGATGAAAATTGTTGAGACCCTTGCCAACTGCGAAGACGCTCTGACACCCTAAATAACGCCCTCGTCTTCTGGCCTCCGCCAAATAGAGCTTCCACCGCTAAATGGCTTCGCCAAAAGGTACCTGCTTCCTTTTCCGATATGCACCGCATATCGGAAAAGGAAGCAGGTACCTTTTGGCGAACTCCCTTTTGGCGAACTCAAAAATTTTGATTTTGTTTAAAGAGCGGCTCTGGCAATGGCCGTTTTCCACGAGGCTTTGCGCTTCACACGTTGGGCCTTGGTCATCTCAGGTTGAAAGACTTTGTCCATCTCTTTGATCTTTTGAATTTCATCAAGAGACTTCCAAAATCCCACTCCAAGTCCCGCCATAAATGTGGCCCCCATCAAAGTGGACTCGATGTTTTTCGGTCGCTCCACCTTCACACCCAAATAATCACATTGAAGTTGCATCAACAGTTCGTTGGCTGTGGCGCCGCCGTCAACCCGCAAAATTTTAAGCTTCTGCCCCACATCTTTTTCCATGGCCTCAAGAACATCCACATTCTGCATGGCCATAGCTTCCAAAGTGGCCCGACACAGATGATAGCGGTTCGTCCCTCGCGTAAGACCACTAATCACTCCGCGGGCTTCCTGATTCCAATAAGGCGCACCCAAGCCCACAAACGCAGGAACAAATTCAACACCATCTGCAGAATCCACCTTACGAGCCATCTCTTCAACCTCCGCAGAGTGAGTGATAATTTTCAATTCATCCCGAAGCCACTGAACCGCAGCTCCACAAATAAAGGAACTGCCTTCTAAAGCGTAGCTCACAGGACGACCATCCAACTGCCAAGCTATGGTCGTTAGCAATCCCGACTTGGAAGTGATCTTTGTCTTGCCAGTATTCATCAATAGAAAACTGCCCGTACCAAAGGTGCATTTGGCCATACGATCTTTAAAGCAATTTTGACCAAAAAGTGCGGACTGCTGATCCCCAATCATACCACTGATGGGAGTGCCATCTGGAAGTTCAGGAATCTTTTTCGTCGCTCCGAAAATATCATTGCAAGCGTGAACAGAAGGCAAAATTTCTTCGGGAACGTCAAAAAGTTTTAAAAGCTCTTTGTCCCACTTTTGAGTTTGAAGATTCAATAGCTGAGTGCGAGAAGCATTGGTCACATCTGTTTTGTGAGCGTCCCCGCCCGACAGCTTCCATAAAAGAAAACTGTCAATGGTGCCCACCAAAAGATCTTTTTCTTTGAACGCGGATTTCACAGCGCTGACGTTCTTGAGCATCCAGCGAATTTTAGAGGCTGAAAAGTAAGCGTCCACAACCAATCCGGTCTTGCGTTTGATCTTTGCAGGAACCCCTCTCTTTTTTCTTAAGCTGTCACAAAAATCTGCGGTTCTTCGACACTGCCAAACAATCGCGGGACACAAAGGTTGTCCTGACTTTCGACTCCAGGCGACCACGGTCTCGCGCTGATTGGTGATTCCCACCGCTTCGATTTTTAAGCTTTTCTCTCCTTTGAGCAGATTCTGAATGCCCAGTTGCACATTCATCCAAATCTCATTGGCGTCATGCTCCACCCACCCGGGATTTGGATAGTACTGACGGTGCTCTTTATCGAAAGATTTGCGAACGCGACCCCGCGCATCGACCAAATGCACGCCGGTTCCTGTGGTTCCCTGATCAATGGTCAAAATCATCTTTTCCATAACGACAGAGACTATTGTAAACTCCCTGAAAATGCGAAAACTTTTTCAGCTGAACCCCATTGAACTGCAGGATCTTTTGACCCAAAAAGGGCGGGAGAAAATTCTGTACAAAATATTGCCCTACTTCTTTACCGAGTTGGCTTCTAAATATTTTCGAGTGGAGGTTGAGGGGGCGGAGCACCTACCTACGCGAGGTGGGGCTTTGATTTGCCCCAACCATTCCGGCGTTTCGGGGTTTGACGCCATGGTGCTTCATCATGAGATCTTGAAGGCTGTTGGCCGCTATCCTCGAGTGCTGACTCATAAATTGTGGTTCGTCAATCAGACCACGGCCATTCCGGCGCAAAAGTTGGGATTTGTGGAAGCCAATTTAAGCAATGGACTGAGCGCCTTGAAAAAAAACCAGCTGGTGGTGATTTTTCCTGAGGGAGAGCAAGGAAATTTTAAACCCTCGTCCCATGCCTACGAATTGCAAGAGTTTCGAAGGGGTTTTGTTCGGATGGCCATTGAAACCGGGTGTCCGATTGTTCCCACCTTGATTCTGGGAGCGGAAGAGACCCACATCAATCTCAGTCAGTTGAGTTTGACCAAATACATTCGCGGACTCGTACTGCCCCTTCCACTGAATATCATTCCCCTTCCATCGAAGTGGAAGATTTTGTTTTTGAAACCCATTGTGCTTCCCTATCCCAAATCGAAGGCCAAGGATAGAGACTTGGTTTTAGAAATTAGTGAGGACATTCAGGAGATGATGCAAGAGCGGTTGAACCAAGAGCTGTGAAGTAGGGTGGAGGCATGTCTTGATTTTGGGCGGAGGCTTACTTTAGATTTTGACGGGACGATGAGATTGATATTCTCAACCCCCAAATCCAGTTTCTCCATCAATTGCCTTTAAAGCGCGCTCATTTGGCGGGAAGAAAAACTTGCGGATTATATTTAAATGAAATTCTTTGGTGCGTGGCAAATTTCCAGAATGTCACTTAGGCACATTCATTCGGCGGATGGAAAGCGTTGCTGGTTGTTTTTTTTCGTGGACGCCGACGTTTGTAAAACCAAATCTGGAAAACTTCCATTTCGTTGCGAAAGATGTAGGTGTTGACGTTCTTTATTTCACGACCCCACGTTAACACTTTTGTGAAGGGTCTGAATTTCCACATCCCCTTTCCCAATTTTCTAGCAATAAGCCCGGTGAGCGCTCGAATGTATTTGATGTATGAGGATCTGTCCGCAATGCGAATCAAGATGTGGATGTGATTTTTTTGAATGCTCATGCTTTGAATTTGGTGCCGAAAGTTTTTCGTCTGTTTTTTAATTGTTCTTTGAATGAAGTCTCTGTTTTTGAAAAGGTGATTTTTGTTTGATTTTAACACCAGGTGAATGGGTCTTTGGGAGGACAACACTCTTTTTTGATTGCGAGTGTTGTTGAGGGAACCACCCATTTCGAGGCTCGGCTGGGGAATAAGGTTCAGTTGTTTCATTGATCGTCTTTCCTTTGTTCTTTGTTCTTTGTTCTTTGTTCTTTGTTCTTTGTTCTTTGTTCTTTGTTCTTTGTTCTTTGTTCTTTGTTCTTT
>MDTD01088798.1_pt1 | contig 30146 bp, 24 predicted proteins | sample 811221 | NCBI WGS metagenome assembly MDTD01 (sample SAMN05326646, study PRJNA326480) | marine metagenome | isolation source: seawater | place: Pacific Ocean: South West | collected 2011 | reverse complement strand
GCAATCCAATCTGTGACATGAATCTCATGTTTATCAGCGAGCATGCGCGTGAATAGATGTGCTCGCTGAGGAATGTCCCAACCTGCATGTGGAATCCACAAAATTCGCATTGATGACTCAGGCCTCTTCATGTTTGCATGGAACGTGGGAACTACTTCGATGCCAGTACCGATTCGTAAGTCGCTTCTAGTTTCTTGGCGATGCTCTTCCAGGCATAGCGCTCAAAGACCATTTCCAGGCCAGCCTGCCCCATTTGCTCAGCACGAACCGGATCGCTTAAAAGCATATCAATTTTCTCGGCCAACATCTTCGGATCACTCGGGCGTACATGGTAACCGGTTACCCCATCCTCGACCACAGAGCGCACACCAGGAATGTCACTACCAATCACGGGCGTGCCACAGGCCTGCGCCTCAATTAAGACCATACCGAAAGATTCTGGTGGCGTTGATGGCAACACCGCGACACTGGCCAACGTATAGTACGCACCGAGATGTTCATGCGGCACTTTGCCAGGGAAAATAGCCCGCCCCCCTAAACCACGCTCCTGCGCATACGCCTGATAGGTTGGGCGCAAATCGCCATCACCCACAACCATTAACAAGGCATCTTTATTTGCCAGATGGGCAAAGCTATCAATGAGCGTATAAACGCCCTTGAATGTATGGGCACTATCTAGCGCAGCGACTAACAAAACAACAGGTGTGTCTTTTGTTAGGCCCTGGTCGGCATATTTTTCGTAAAGGAATTCTGTATCGATGCCTGCATGGAAGTGTGCTGTATCCATCCCATTCGGTATTTCAACCACATCATCCCAGTTACGAGCATAAACCGGTGTCAAATTACAGTTCTCAGCGTGGTCCATCGACACAACACAGTATTTACTGGCCTGCCCTGCTGAAAAAGTGCGGGAAAATGGCGTATAGGTATCAAACATCACCTGCCGCGCCCGTGAGCCTTCCGTAATGAGATCGTTATGATGGGTCATCACAAAGGGCGTCCGCCATAATGTCGATGCAATCCGCGTCAGCTCCGCACCGAATATAAAAGGATGATGCAGATGGAAAATATCAAACCCGCGCGTTTGGGAGACAATCCCTGGCATCAACGGCGCATTCCCCAGACGCATAGGCGTGGGCAAGCGCTTCACCGTCATTTCAGGCGGATACTCGTATTCCCCTGGTGGATGATTCGATGTGAACACAGTGACATCATGCCCCAAACGAGCCAACTCCAGCGCATTGTAGTAACAAACACGCCCGGTACCCGCTTCATAAGGGGGGAATGTATGTGTGATATGGGCAATTTTCAAAGATGAGGATCCTTAGCTAGCTCAGTCAGTCCCATGACAACACGCACGAACAGGCTTTTAGTCATTCAACTAAAACAAGCTGTTCGTTGCGTGTGATATGTATATTAACATGCTTGAACAATGAGGTCGTTACGGGATCGCGTTACAATATCGGAAGCTGCCTATTGGGCCAGAGCGGATCCACCAACGTTTGCCAGTGCATCTCTACGTGCCCAGAACTTCCGGTGCAGGCTCATCTTGAGAACCCAACGCCGAGGTAGTTGATCGGCACGAGCACCCAATAAGCGGGCAGCGATGCGGGTCAACTCATAGATCGGCATGTACATCAACCAGCCCCAATTGCGATTCTTGAACAGATACCAGGCTTCACCCGTGATGTACTCAATACCGGCTTTCGCTGTGGAGCTAAAGCTATCCTCAGTGATGTCCAGTAAGGAATAAGCGCTATCAAAATGCCGACGGAACAGCGCCTTCAGGTCATAGTGATGTGAATGGATAATCGCCACATCCCCGCTGTAGTAAGTATCATAGCCAGCCTGGAGTAAATTCTTGGCAAAGGCCTGATCCTCACTCATGATGATGTTCTCAGGGAATGGGAACCGCAAGCATAATGAGCGTCGTGTTACACTGCACACATTGCTAAAGAACAAGCTATCCAGCGTTACGGGCTTACCTTCGACCCAAGTAAAGCGCTTGCTTTTGTCCGGGTACATTGTTTCATGAAAGTAGCTCTCTAGCGGCGTTGCATTCGGACGCGGCTTCTGTTGGATATGAGCTGCACCAATTTTCTCATCATCGAGAATCGCCACGAGATTCTTCAACCAATCTGTGCCGACGGGCAGTGCATCCTGGCTCATGAAAACGATGTACTCTGTTTTCGCATTTTGGACGCCCAGGTTACGTGCATACCCATGACTGAAGTCTTCCTGCAAGATAGTGATGACTTCAGAATCATATTGTTTTAGTAATTCAGGCGTGCCGTCATTTGAGCTAGAGTCTACGGCGAGGATATGAACCTCGCCGTCGTATTCTTGGTTGCGAATTGCGGGAAGGGTATCGACTAGCCAATGATACCCTTGGTACGTTGGCATTACGATCGTCAGGTCGCGATTCGACATATCAATCACTTGGCCGTGGTAGCTACAACGTTAGCTTTAGCGGGCGTGCTGGTGTATGGCGGGTTGGTATCGTATGTTTCCTGGCTGAATGTCAGCGGGGAAACAGGCTTGGTTTCTTCCTTCTTTTCGTAGATCGATGCGCTGTTACCAGCAATGATCGAGAGTAGGAAGCCACCGAACACGTTCTGAATTGCCAGGATGAACAGGGTGACGGCTGCAACGATCAGGGACGTGCTTTCCAGCGGAGTCAACAACAGTTGATCAGTTGTTGCCCAGATCCAGACGCCTGTTGCTGCAATCGCGCCGATACCATATACCAGGCCCAGGCTCAGCATGTTCTCCAGCGTAAGCTTGTGGGTGATATTTTCCAACAAGTTACCCATCTTACGATAACCTGTATGAACACCGTCCAGGATAGCTGCCAAACCCAGGAGCAAACCTTGATGACCAACAACCAGCATCATCGCTGCGAACACAACACCGGCGGTGGTAACTGGCGCTGCGGGGATCGCTTCAAAGATCGAGCCAATTGCGATCCGACCGAATACAGCTAGACTTAGAGCGAACATCGCCAGCGACGGTAGGAAGAATACCCAGCTTGGGCTCAGCATGAAGATGTAGCGCAGATGACGCCAACCATCACGGAAAGGACGCAGGTGCGGCGGGCGGTCACGACCATCCGGGCGCAGGGGCACGGGTGTTTCTGTACGACGCAGGTCAAGCAATGTCGCTTTGATGACCATCTCACTGGCGAATTCCATACCGGGTGAGGTCAACTTCATCTTTTCAAAAGCTGCCTTGGTGAAGGAACGGATACCGCAATGGGCATCACTCAAGCCTGAGCGATAAATCAGGTTCAGGATACCGGTCAGGAGCGGGTTACCGATCACACGGTTCTTCCAGGGCATCGCACCTGGCATGATCTGACCTTTGAAACGGCTACCCATGCACAGTTCATAACCATTACGCAACTGCTCAATCATGGGTACACATTCACGGAAGTCATATGAACCGTCAGAGTCTGCTATAACGACGTAACGTCCTTTAGCACCCATGACACCGCCGATCAGCGCGCTACCATAACCCTTGCTCGTAACGTTGACCACACGGGCGCCCATGCTCTCAGCAATCTCGATGCTGCGATCTGTGCTGCCGTTGTCGCCAATTACGATTTCTGTTTTGTAACCGTAGGCTTCTTCGATCATTTCAGCGGCTTCAAGCGCTTCTTTGATACAGCCCGGCAGTGTGAGTTCCTCATTGAGGCACGGCATCACGATAGAAACATCGTAAGTTTCTTCTTTAGGAGCAATGGATTGTATCTGGCGTTTCTGTGGTTCAAAGTTATGGTACAAGATTTCGTCTAGAAGAATCATATCAGCATCCCCTGTTGTCGTCTCTACGCGCCTTCTATGCACATTGGTTGAGTGTTGCGATTATTTCTTTGTAGTTTTGGCGCTCATGATTGAGTCTGCTGCGCCAACCACTTTCGATAACTGTTTCGCAAGCTGGCCCACTATAAAGGTGGTGTGGGATTTCGTTTGCGACGGACTTTTGCCTAACACTCATGAATATAGAGACCGGACCTTGCAGTGACCTTGCACACTAAAATTGCAAGGCATACACCATATTTTTGACTGAAAAACCGTCAAATTTAGGGAATGAGGGGAGAATGAGGGTTCAAAGAAGGTCTCAGAACGCCTGGACACCTGGTAGCAAAAATCAGACTATTTTGGGAGTTTCTATTGTAATGAAAGTGACAGGATCACTTGTCGCATCATTACTTGGTGTTATGATATTGTCGTATTGCTTGGATGTTCGCGACCAACAGAGGCACTGTCCATGTTACAAATCACTGAATTTGCATTCCTGAACAATGTAAGCGAAACGTCGATTGAGTTATTGATTATCGCTATCATCATTCCATTGATCATTGTCCAAGAAGTTTTGAGCAGCGTGCTCAATAGCGGCACGCTGGCCCTGCGCCGGATGCTCTACATTGCATCTGTTCCTCTATTAACCGTGTTGTTCTTCTTGATGTTGCGCCGCATCTTTGAGCTAACACTTAGTTAACGCCCTTCTTCTACTTCATGTCTGACAGAAGAAAGATACGCTAGGCCATCAACTCGCGATAGATGGCTAGCGTTTTGTTGGCATTATCTACCCATGTGAATTTCTTTGATTGCTCGATGGATGCGGCTGCCATTGTTTTACGTTTGTTGTCATCATTCAGAATATTCAGCAGTGTGGCCGCAATCGCATCTGTATCATGAGGATCTACCAAGGCAGCAGCCTCACCCGCGACTTCTGGTAATGAGGATGTCGTTGACGTAATCGCAGCTGTTCCACAAGCCATTGCCTCTAGCACCGGCAAACCAAATCCTTCATAAATCGATGGGAACAAAAAGAGATCAGCGCCTGTATAGAGAGCTGGCAAGTCCTCTTCATCTATATAGCCCGTTAGGGTGATCTTCTCAGGGTTCGTCTCAGAAATAGCCACAATTTCATCATACAAGCGCAACTTGGGGCCTGCGATCACCAGTTGATTCCCCACCCTATCCGCGATCTGTAGATAAGCTTCAATGACACGCTTGAGGTTTTTCCGTTTTTCAACCGATCCCAAGAACAAAATATAAGGAACATCTGGCAAGCCATATTTCGCCTTTACCTCGGCAACTTGCTGCGCGGATGCTGGCTTAAATCGGTCACTACGCCCATTGAATATCACTTCAATTTTGTCTTCGGGAATCCTGAGATACTGTTGAATATCCTGCTTGGATGCTTCGCTGACCGTAATGACACGGTCAACCCTGCCCGTAGCAAAAGGTAGCCAGTAACGATAAATCCAGGTATCGAGTGTCGTACTGTTGCCAGGGATACTTAATGGGAAGACATCGTGGATCGTCACGACCTTGCGCACTCGCCCCGGTAGAAGTTGCAGCGGTGTAATGCCTGTCGGGTCGTGAATAATATCGAGTTTTAGCTTATGGGCAAGTTGCCGGAGTTGCCATTGGCCGCGCGTCATCAATACAGGTAGCAGGCGGCTTCCTTCTAATGGGTAAACATCAAAAGGAATCTCGTCCAGCGCATCTAGACCACCTGACGCCAGAAGCACAAACTCAACATCTTCTGCTGTTAAGCTGGCAAAAGCACCAATGAGTTCCTTTGTATAGCGACCAATCCCGCCCAATTGACGATCTAATCCGTATGTTAAAATTCCAACTCGCATTGATGCTCCATCCTAATCAGCGTCATGGATACCATACTTTGCAATTCAAACAGTAAAATTTGCCTAACTTGATACCATGTTGATATTGTATTGAAATCTAAAATCCCACTATACTGCACGTACTAGCAACAAAATGAGCATCAAAATCCATCTTTTATATAACTCAGAAGATTGCTGATCTGGTTAGGAGTTTCATCTTGCAAACTGGCTTGATGTCCAAACGAACGCTGTCAATCGGGTTCTTGCTGATTGTTACATTAGCCTTTTTCCTGCGCTTTTACAATCTAGGCGCACAAAGTTATTGGCAAGATGAAATCATTATGGTCAATATCACGACCAGTGGCTTCTCTGAAATCGTCGACCAAACTACCCAAAATGCCCGTCCGCCACTCTATGTGGTCGCTAGCAGCATCTGGGCCAGTATCTTCGGAACCAGTGAAGTTGCCACGCGCTCACTGCCTATGATCTTCAGTGTTTTGGCAACGGCTGTATTCTTCATTCTTGTACGTGATTGGTACGATGAAAAAACAGCCATCATCGCGACACTCTTTATGGCGCTTTCGACCTTCCAAATTCATCATGGGCAGAATCATCGCTACTATGCCCTGGTTGTACTCAATGCGACAGCCTCTACCCTATTCTTTTTCAGAGCAATCAAAAACGGCCATTGGCGCGATTTTATCTTGTGGATCCTCTTGGGCACAGCGACTTTCTATTCGCACACTTACGGTATCTTCCTTTATGTTGCCCAGGGTATCTTCTTCATACTTCAATTCACACGCTATCGCTCAGCACTGGTAAAGGGACTAATCAGCGTCGGCGTTATTGTTGTATTGGCGCTGCCCGGTATCTACTGGCGCGCTATGGAAATTGTGGCCGCATCTGGTGGCCCCGATGCGGAAAGCATCGCCCCGGATTGGATCCCAGCGCCAACCATTTTCAGTCCCATACTCACGACAGCTCGCTTCTTCGTCTACAATCTGACATCCGATCAGATCGTCACAATCATTGTTGGCGCAGTCGTTTTCGTTCTGACCTTCGGTTATTTCCTGTTGCGCACAGGCTTACCATCCTGGCTGCAATCTGTTCGTAGCACACTATCAGGCATCCCCCAATCCCTGCGGCACATGCAACCAGAAACACTTCTGGCACTCTGCTGGTACATCATTCCGATTACACTGGTGTTGGCTGTATCCTTTGTGGCAGGTCCACTTTATCTGGATCGCTATCTCATTATTTCGGCCCCGGCGCTATATATTCTGGTTGCCTTATTCCTGTTGTGGCTCAGTCGAATCGTCCCACTATATAGCTCATTGGGGGCTTTGCTCATTATGCTCGTCATCGCCCTGGGCATGTACTATACAGAAGATAAAGCAGAACCCTGGCGCGAAGTAGCAGATTTCGTAGCCTCAGAAAGCGCAACTGATGACGCTATCATTATCTCACATCGGTCGGTTGCCTCGCATCCCAGCCTATTACAAGCATTCGAGTTCTATTATGAAGGCGACACACCCGTATGCGACCTGATCGAAAGTGAACTGGATGACGCCGAGCATGTCGAATCAGCCGAAAAATGCATCGGCGATGTAGACGCTTTGTGGTATGTGGTCGTTGACCTGGAAAACGCTTCGATTACAGAGCGTATCGCGGAAATTGACGAATTTTTAGCCACCTTGCCCACGCCACTAACCACTGTTGATGAGCAAGATTTCAACAATATCCGTGTTCTCCATGCGGAACCCATTGGAGATGCACCCTAAAAAACCACCTAAATCTTGTTAGTCCGTTGATAGTCTCCTGATAGTCTCCACCGTTTAAGCTTTAGAAGCCTGGATAAACAGGTCAAAACAAACAAAAAAAACAAAGTCAGCCAACCCAAGCCGGGTTGGCTGGCATAACACGCATCAGATGCTCACTATGCATAGTGAAGCAACCACTAACGAAACAGGATATCGGAGAAATTAATGAGTGCTCAGGTAAACGGCATCTTCCAGACCATCTATGGACGCATCCATGGCATGTTATTCTCACCGCTCTACCGGAACTCTCTTTACTTAATGGCCGCGACCATTACTTCATCCGGTGCTGGATTCGTCTTCTGGTGGGTTTCCGCACGAATTACCACTCAAGCTGATGTCGGCCTAGCGAGTAGTGCCATCGCTGCGATTACCCTGTTGAAGAGCATCGGCGAAATTGGCCTCAGCACGACTTTAATTCACTTTGGCGCATCTCAGGAAAAAGGAGCTGTCAAACTCCTTAGTACCTTGATCGTCGTCAAATGGATCTTGATGCTGATCCTCACAGTGGGTTTTGTCGTTGGTCTACCCATCTTCTCACCAGGCCTGATGCCGCTCTATGATAGTCCGCCAGTTCTGCTGGCTTTTATCATCTTTACCATAATCGACGGCATCCTGGCGCTACAAGATTTGGCAATGCTCAACCTGGGCAAAGGGCAATACGTGTTCTTCCGCCAGATCGCTTGTAACCTGCCCCCTACCCTCTTGTTGCTCGTCTTCGCACAATTCGTGACAACCTACGAAGCGTTGTTCCTGGCATATGTGATCCCCAATATGGTTGTAGGCGTGGTCACCAGTCTGTACGTCCTGCCCAATAACTATCCTGGCTATCGATTCTTCGGCAGCTTCAACCTTGAGATTTTCCGCAATGTGCTGCCTTATGGCATGGTCAACTACATCAGTGACCTACTATGGAGCCTACCCGGTAATCTCATTCCAGTCATTACAATTAGCATCCTAGCCGCTGATGATGCCGGTCTTTTCAATATTAGTTGGTTGATTTTTGGCGTCGTGCTGATTATCCCGCGCGTCTCGACTACGTCCATGTTTGTTGAAGTGTCGAAAAACAAAGATGCAATTGGGGCCAATGCCTTAAAGACAATTCGTTTTGTTATCCTGCTTATTACGCCGATTTGTGTGGTGATGTGGTTGTTCGGAGACTTCATTCTTTCTGTTTTTGGTAAGGACTATAGCAATATTGATTTGCTACGTGTTCTCTTGCTCTCTGCTTACCCCTTCTCGATCAACAGCGTGCATTACATCATGCTGCGTGCCATAGGCAATCTGTGGAATATCACGATTTTTGCCTTCTTCAGCGCCCTCGCTACGAGCGTATCCCTGTTCGTACTATCATCAATTTATGGTATGAATGGTATTGGGTATGCATGGTTGCTCGGGCAGTCCCTCACCATGATTTTCCCGATAGTCGTTATAGGACGTCGTTATTTCCGATGACATAACTGTCATTGACACGTACAATACATATGTTATCTACTTGTGAAGTCAGATCAGAATAGCCTATTGTTGTCAGAGAAGACAAAGATTAAGCCGTGATGCAACGACTATTCCCCCATATCAGATTCAGTGGTCTGCTGATTGCTATATTGGTTTTTGTCCTATTGCCCGTAAAGGCCCAGGATACCAATGAACCACTGACAGTCGCAGGATGCCAATTCCAGGAGTATCGAGATTTAGACAACAACAATCTTGATGACACGTTATATCTCCTTTGTGATTTTGATCTGGTTGGTGAATACAATCATCAACTAATCATCCGCGACCGGGACAATGATTTAGATATACAACAACCCTGGCCTGCCAACCTGGACGATCAAGATGACATATGGTTTTTCGATCATGGGAATGATGGGAACTATGAACTCATCATTGACTTTGATCGTCAGCAGTTTAACTCGTTGCGTGCGCGTCTTTATGATGAAATTCCAACAGACCTGGATATATCGCCTGAACTTTGGAATGCGCTCGACACGCTCAATCCATCTGTCACCATGACGACCCTATCTGATTTCTGGATGCGAGATGATGGCACCATTAATCACAACATCGATATCGTTGTTGATACAGATCTGGTTGCTGCATTTATCAGCGAGGAAGAAGTTCAGAACCTCAACTTCGTTCGTGATGGGCGGCCAGATTACACGATTCGTGTTCGAGACATTGATGATGACGGTCGACCTGACTATGATTGGCGCACACTCAACATCCACGAAGAGCTAGAACTCAATAGTTTCGTACAAACCTACCTGGCTTATAATGCCGCTGATGACGAGACAACTATTACCCCCTTGTTGCCGTTCCCGTATGTCAGCACCATCACCTATCGCTATAACACATCTTCGCCAGCTGCAACCGGACAGCCGCCCATTCAAATGGATTGGGAACTAGGCAGCCTTGAGTGGATCGGTGAATTTGTTACGACGCGTGGTAACGACAACCAGTGGTTCATCTATTCGAGATTCCCGCTAGAGCCGGGCCAAGTTAACCCAGCCAACTTCGAAGCGCCTTTTGCTTATTACAACCTTTCAGAAGATGATGACGACATCCCGGAGTTAGCCATACGCCATGTTTATTATGCTGCGTATGATCCTAGCTATCTTGAAGGTGACAATCCCAAGACAGTTAACGAGATTCGTTATTCCTGGGATCAAAACAACGACAATCAATGGGATTACAAACTGGGGCTGATTGGCAGTCATGTAGTCAACAATATCGTTAGTCTCAATGAAGTTGACCTTCGTATCAACATACCCTCATACGATACGCTGCCCACCTGGGTCCGGGATAATGATTGGGACCTTGTAACTTTTGTCTCAGCAGAAGATGGGGCACGTGGTGAAGGTATTTACGAATGGGATGTCCCCCCGCAAGTAACAGAAAACTACTATCTGTTCGGACGAGAAAACCCACTCCCATTCGAGGACGACGGCCAATACGACTTACGAGCCTTACGTTATAGTCGTACTATTACCGACGATCCCATGGCCATTGACCCAGGCTTTCGGGGTGAATATCAATTTGAACTCAACGATCAACCCGAGTTATATATCAATGGCATTGATCAAAAGGTCCATCTCTATCGAGCAGAGCGCAGCATCTGGAACCTAGATGGAACAACCAATATTGAAATAACCGATGGCGATAGCGATGGATATTTCGATTCGTGGGTAAAATGGGCACTGATCCCCAGTGCTCAGCCAACCGCTGAAGAAGCAACCAGCCTGGATACTCCTGACACAGAAACCGAAGTCCTGGAGCAACTCTATTTCATAAATGGCTATCTCATTTACATAGATGGCACACAAATTGAGATTAAACCCGTTACCCAGCAAGAGAATATCGCCACCGTAGAGATGCCAACCACCAATGCGGAATGGCAAACTCTCAACGAAACTCTGGCACTCCATCAAACAATCCCTGATAGCTCCGATTTGCGCTCGCTTTTTGACTATCAAGAGTCTGTTGGCGATGTCGTTACGTTGAATACAACAAATCACACGCAACTCAGCATAGACGAAGCGCATTTTAGCTCTATTGTTGAAATCACCGAGACACAAAATATACCTGCACTCGGCACTACCCTTGAGCCAGGATATTACTTCCTGTTGTTGGATGCAAACAACACCTTGGAGATTAAGCCTCTAGAGCCAGCAAATATCACGGCTCATATTGATGCCGATGTTTTACCGGAGAGCGGCATCGTACAATACGATTTCGTACCGCTGGATGTTGTCATCGATAACACAGGCTTTGAGGATGTTGTTCTTGAAATTGCTGTTTATACGCAATTTGATGACGATACAGGCTCCGTTCTCTATGATCGCGACGTTGTACGCGCCGGTGGGGATAGCACCATCACCTATGAAACGCTATGGCAACCCTTTAAAGATGGGACCGCGACACTACGATTCGAAATTCGCGCTGTCGAAGATCAAGAACGGTTGCTACCAAGTGATGTCTCTACATCACTAGAAACAGTTATCACAGTGCTTCCATCTGACTTTGATGAAAGCGTCGATCTATTATCCTTGGATGATCGTCTGGCTTTTGGTGGCGTCGGTGTACCCATCCTGCTATTAGCAACAGCAGTCTTCACTGCAGCATTTTTTATCCTGTTGTTCTTAAACCGACTGGATGTGTAAATGTTTGAGACCCAACCTACCAGACCACAAGCCTACGACAAACAGCTCCTTAATTGGCTTTTGATCCTCATTGTTATATTTGCGGGTCTACGCTATTCATACACCATATCCCGTCTGGGCATGACCATTGCAGACTACGATACGTTCTTACTATCAAAAGTAACTTTTCGTATCGATGAAGCAGATAGCATTTTAGAGGCAACTCGTGCTTATGATCATGGCTATGGGTATCAATCATTTCTTATCTTCTTGAAAGAGATGACCGGCCTCGAATTACATACATTGCAGCTATTGGTCGTTCCTCTTGCTACATCGCTTACGTCGCTTGTCGCCTTTATGTCGATCAAAATGATTACAGGCAGTGCCTATTCGGCCTTTTTTGCGACGATCCTGTTGTATTTACAGCCGGATTTTATCTTCGTCACATGGCGCGGGTCGCATGAATCCATCGACTGGATTCTTGTGCTATGTATGATCTTTGTATTGGCGCGTACCGTCAAAGGGGATTTGAGGATTCGTGCTGCCTGGCGCTACGTTTTACTTTTCTATATCTTGTTCTTCGGCCTCGTCAGTAGCAGTACATTTATCACAACGTCTCTAGTGGGCGTGATTTTGCTAGCGTTCCTATTCGGTGTTTTTATTCGAATGGCCCGCAGCATTATCCGTAACGTGCAAATCCGCCCCATCAACTCCGGGCAGCGCTTTTTCTATATCGGGGTGTTGTCTATCATCATCATCTACGTCCATATGTTTTTCATCTATACAGTGACGCAATCCAGTTTGGATGCGGTAGGCTCAGTGATTGGCGCGTTCTTATACATCATTTTCGGTGTGGAACAATCGGCCAATGCCTATGGCTATGTAGATCGAACATGGCTCAACCCCCAGGGCTATCTCCTCATCAATAGCATCACCTGGTTTATTCTCCTGGGTGGGTTTTCGTCATGGCTCGTGATGGTTTGGCGTTACTTCCGCCGCAGCATGGATGATATGCATTTCTTCCTGATGTGTCTGTACTTCGGCTTCGGGACAGTCTTCGCTTTAGCCATCATTTTCGACCTCGGTGGTCTGTTCTCTGGCAACTTACAGGTTCGTGTCATCATTGGCATTATGGTTGTATCCATCATTGTGCTATCACACGTTGGCACGCTTTTCCTGAACTTCATTGCCCCTGGTTATAGACGTGGCATTATGCTCGCTATTTCGCTCATATTGTTCATGTTCAGTATGTTAGGTCCGATCAAAACAACCCTCGAACCGCTTGTAAATCAACGCTGGGTCTTTATAGCCCGTGATGAACTCTTAGCAACGGAGTGGATAGTGAACCGCTCGAATGGGGCTGTGATATGGGGTGGTATGGATGGCCGTATTCCAACAGGGACGCGCTTCTATAACTTGGATTGGACAGAGGATGATGTGTTGTTCTATGGAGAAACACGCACAGACCCGAACTTCTACATGATATCTAACTTAGAGCGACTTCGTTGGCTGCGTGTCGAACGCCCATTGCCTCAGTTCGATAATGAGAATCTGGTTTATACCAACGGAGATTCTCAGGTCTATAGGCCCTTACCACAAACACCCTATCAGCGTTAAATTTACCCTCGGGTATAGGCTTACCCTGCCAATCAAACTGCTTGAAAAGCTATTGCATCAAAAAATTGTGGGCATCCTTCGGGGTGCTCAACCATTTTTAATTCAGGGCACTTTATCTTGCTGAACAAAAAATAATCTGTTTGTAATCAATCTGATTCTGCGTTATTTAGTAACTGTTTACTGTTTTTAAACTCATATTAGATCGAATTTTCGTTGCATAGTTATTGGTACAAATCTGACTTAACAAACCATCTTCCTGCTACGCACTTCCCCACTGGTGATTGGCTATATCAGCATTAATTGAGAGTAACTGTGACACGCAGTACAATCCAAACATCTATTTCCACTTAAATTCGCGACTGATTATCGAGTCTTTGCACTCTAGAAGGAAATATCATGAAAGCACTTGTTCTTGAACGTAAAGGTGAACTCTCGTTAAGAGATTACAATATTGAGGAACAACTCGGCCCACACGATGTCCGAATCGATCTGCGTACCGTCGGCGTATGCGGCAGTGATGTCCACTATTATGAACATGGTTCAATTGGCCAATTCGTCGTCCGTGAACCTATGATCCTGGGCCATGAAGCATCCGGGGTCATCACAGAAGTGGGCTCCGAAGTAGATAACTTGCAGGTCGGCGACCGCGTTTGCATGGAACCCGGCATCCCTGACCCCAATAGTCGGCCAACGCGCCTGGGTCTTTACAATCTGGACCCCGCCGTCCGCTTTTGGGCGACACCACCAGTTCACGGCATCCTGAGGCCTTCAGTGGTTCATCCGGCAGCATTCACCTTCAAACTACCGGAAACGGTGAGCTATGCTGAAGGTGCCATGGTCGAGCCATTAGCTGTCGGTATGCACGCCGCCAACAAAGCTAAGATCAAACCGGGTGATGTCGCCGTCGTCATTGGCGCTGGTCCGATTGGTATGGTCACGGCCCTGGCCGCCCTGGCTGGTGGTTGTGCCAGCGTCATCATGAGCGATGTCGCCCAGCCCAAGCTCGACCTGGCGGCAAAACTCGGCCCGATTACGCCCGTTAATGTTGCCAAACAAAGCCTGACGGAAGTCGTCATGGACCTGACTGACAACTGGGGTGCGGACATCATCTTTGAATGTAGTGGCAATGAAAAAGCGGCTGCGGACGTCTTTGCACCACTGGCACCTGCTGGTTGTGTGGTCTATGTCGGAATGCCCATGAATCCAATCTCGTTCGATGTCGTCGCTGCGCAAGTTAAAGAAGCACGTATTGAGACGATATTCCGCTATGCCCACGTTTATCCGAAAGCACTGGCGTTGATGGGAAGTGGCCAACTCAATGTAAAGCCATTGATTACGGACACATTCGGTTTTGAGGATAGTATCAAGGCCTTTGATTATGCGGCTCATATGCCGCCAACTTCTGTCAAAGTCCAGATTGAAGTAGCAAAAGACTAATCCAATGAAAGCTGCGCGCATCGTAGAACCCAATCAAACCGATATTGTTGATGCCCCAGTGCCTGATGTCGGTCCAAATGATGTTTTGATCCAGGTAAAAGCGGCTGGTATCTGCGGTACAGATATTCATATCTTGCATGGTGAATATATGTCCTCGTATCCGTTGATACCTGGCCATGAGTTCAGCGGCATTGTCGCTGCAGTCGGTGAATCAGTCACACGCTATAAAGTGGGTGATCGCGTGACGGCTGACCCTAACGTTCCTTGTAATCGCTGCACACCCTGTCAACGTAATCAACCCAATCAATGTGAGAACCTGGCGGCTATCGGCGTCACCCGCGATGGCGCTTTTGCTGAGTATGTCACAGCACCGGAAGCAGTTGTATTCCCTATTGGCGATATGTCTTTTGCCGCTGCGGCCCTCATCGAGCCGTTGGCCTGTGTCGTCTGGGGGCTAAAGCGCGTTCAGGTGCAACCCGGTGATAATGTTCTTGTCGTGGGGGCTGGCCCAATGGGCGTGTTATTGGCCCAGGCAGTCGCCCAGGCAGGTGCGGCTCAGGTCGTTGTTACGGATACCAATAAAAGTCGCCTGGAGCTGGCCGCCAGCCTGGGTGCAACTGCAACTGTCCTGTCAGATCAGCAGCAAGACGAAAAGCTCAAGGAGCTTGCACCCAATGGCTTTGACATCGTAGCTGATGCAACCGGTATTGCCAGCGTTCTAGAATCAAGCATCCAATATGTACGGGAACGCGGGAAGATATGGGTCTTCGGCGTCGTACCGCCGGAAGAGACCATCTCCATTGTCCCATATGATGTCTTTCGGAAAGATCTCACCATCATTGGCAGCTTCGCGGTATGCCGCACATTTTATGAAAGCATCGCCCTCATCCAAAGTGGTGCTATCCAAGTCGAACCACTGATTTCGCACAAACTCCCCATTACCGATTTCGCAAGGGGACTCGAAATAGCGCAATCTGATCCCAAACGGATGAAGGTGCAATTTGAAATGTAGGCAACCAAACTTGCCTCGATGTTCACTTAAAGGAATTACAGTAAGTCAAGGAAAATCCACATGGACGTTGTTTTAGAAGCCAAACCCATACTCGAACGTTTTCAATTAGATGGCCGAACTGCCCTGGTCACAGGTGGCGGGCAAGGTATTGGCCGCGCTTTTGCTCATGCATTGGGCGAAGCAGGCGCTTCTGTCGCGGTTGTCGATCTGGTCAAAGAACGTGCGGAAGAAGTCGCCCAGGAACTCAGCGAAAAAGGCATCACTTCCCTAGCAATCAAAGCAGATGTCACCCAAAAAGACGACTGCGATACGATGATCCAGACCATTATGGACGCATGGGGTACGTTGACCATCGGCGTTAACAATGCGGGTATTGGCGATTGGATGGCCGCCGAAGAAGTCACTGAAGAGAACTGGGACAAGATCAATAACGTCAACCTGAAGGGCGTATTCTTGTGTGCCCAGGCCGAAGCCAAAGTCATGATGCCTGCTGGATACGGCAAAATTATCAATACAGCCTCCATGTCCGCCTGGATCGCTAACTATCCTCAAAAGCAGGTCGTCTATAACACGACCAAAGCGGGTGTGCTGCATATGACACGAACGCTGGCCAGTGAATGGGCAGATCGGGGTATCAGGGTTAACAGTATCAGCCCGGGTTATACTCGGACAAAGTTGGTTGAAGACTTGTTAGCTACGCCTGTTGGTCAGGAAATGGCCCCCAAGTGGCTTTCCATGACACCAGCCGGAAAGATGGCCGAAGTCACGGACTTACAGGGAGCCGTTGTATTCCTGGCGGCCCAGGTTTCTGACTTCATGACAGGTTCCGATATGATTATTGATGGTGGCTACTGCACCTGGTAATACTGAGGAGTCCGCTATGAAGATTGATTTCACAGGTAAACGAATCCTCGTTACGGGGGCTGGCAAAGGCATTGGCCACGACATCGTCCGACACCTGACCCAGGAATGTAACGCAGACGTCATTGCCCTGAGCCGCACAGCAGAAGACCTTGCATCCTTGGAAGCAGAATACGGCTGCGAAACCATTGCTGTCGATCTGGCCGATGTTGACGCAACTCGTTCTGCTATTGAATGCGCAGGTCGCATCGATCTGCTGGTAAACAATGCCGGGATCGCAATTCTGGAATCCTTTATGGATACAACCGTCGAGGCCTTCGACAAGACGATGGCTGTCAATGTGCGCTCGGTATTGATCGTCTCGCAGATTGTGGCCAAAGGCATGATCGAACGCGGTCAAGGGGGTGCAATCGTCAACGTCTCCAGTCAATCATCTATGCGAGCACTCCATGACCATACAACCTACTGTGCATCCAAAGGTGCTTTAGATCAGCTTACGCGCGTTATGGCGCTGGAACTAGGTCCCCATCAAATCCGTGTGAACTCTGTTAATCCAACAGTTGTTATGACTCCTATGGGCAAACGAGCCTGGGCGGACCCAGCTAAAGGCGACCCCATGAAAGCTCGCATTCCCTTAGGGCGCTTCGCTGATCCACACCATGTTTCACAGGTAATTGCTTACTTGCTTAGCGATCAATCCGATATGGTCAATGGCATCCTCATGCCGATTGATGGGGGTTTCCTAACAACATAGGCATTATGAGGGGATTCTAGTGGAGTCCCCTCTCTTCTCTTATGGTCGTCCAATATGGCCCTCAAAAGTCGGATTTCGTGGGGTCCGTTAGCTGGAAAACATCATCATGCAAAATTTGACAAATTGCATCATGACATTGATGAGACCACGCATCCAATACAATCCCTTGATAGCCCGGTTCAAATAGATAGGCTGCACCAAACCAATAATATGTATCCGCTAAGGGAACTATCGGAGCAAGAACATGATCATCTTCATAAAATGGACTGAGCGGACCGTCCACAGCACCAAAGGTATGCGCCAGCTCATGAGCGGTAAGGCCCCACAATTTGGCTAAGTAGTACGGATCATTTTCATCCGGTATGGTTATGATAGCCAAGTAGGCCGGCATCTGGTCAGGCCATCGGCTCTCGTCACTCAACCAGCAATAACCTATCTGCGACAGATCGCACTGTGCCCAAACAACATCACATAAACCAGCGAAACCAGCAGTTGTTTTTGGAAAAACACCCGTTTGGCTATCAAGAACATACCGGACAATTACAGGTATTTCACAATCAAACATATCGCTGAAAGGAGATCGGCAGTCCTGCACAACATGTGTAGAAAGAAAGTCATATAGCCGAACCAGAATATCCGTATCGTAGCTAGCAGGCATATAAGTGATATCAAGGATGAGGGAATCTGTTAGGGGCACAAGATCAGCGAGGCACACATTGGTGTCTGAAGCAAGTTCACCAAAGCCTGTCGTAAGAAGAAACGTCAATGCGATCAATAATCGTTTCATGACCTCCTCCCCAATATGAAGTTGAAGATAGCGCCCAAAAAGCACTATATATCTAGCATAGACGACTTCATATTAGCGACAGAAGTATCATGATTTATGACCAGCAGGACATCAATAGATTTGTTATGTTTCCTTAATCCATGCTTTTAACTCACCATGTGAATTAAATTAGCCGTTAACTTTTTGACATCACCTGCGATAAGTCCACTAAATTCAGTATAATAAGTCAAAAGGTAGTCAACGAGAGATCGTATGGAACGCTATACACTGAAAGAAGCTCATGATCAACTTGGGAAATTGATAGATGATGCCCAAGAGGGTAATACAGTCGTCATTGTAGACGAAAACGAACGAGCTGTGCAGTTGGTGCCACTCGCTACCTCTAGTAAGCCACGCCAAGCAGGGACTGCCCGCAACCGTATCCGCATCGCCGCTGATTTCGATGCTCCGCTGGAAGATTTCGGATCAAATCAATGAGCTATCTGATAGATACAATCACATTTCTCTGGTTCATCACCGATCATGCCGGCCTCAGTTCACATGCTGAGAACCTGATTCAACAGCCCGATAATCCGATTTATCTGAGTGTGGGTAGCGTTTGGGAGATGTCCATCAAGGTCAGTCTCAATCGTTTAGAGATGCCCACCCCGTTCAATGAGTTTGTTGATTCACAGCTCATCGAGAATAGAATCGCTCTACTCCCCATTCGTACAGATCACACAGCCAAATTAATCAGCCTACCCTTCCATCATCAGGACCCATTCGACAGATTACTCGTCGCCCAGGCATTGCACGAAGGCTATACGCTCATCAGCAAAGATGAAGTTTTCGATGAGTATGGTGTAAATCGAGAATGGTAAGTCGTGCATGAAAAAAGAGCCTGCATTGAATGTGCAGGCCCTTTTTTAGTAGTAGACAAATTACTAGCTCAACTTGTGGAAGACATCTTTCAGGGTTGGATATAGCTCCTGATAGATGCCATATTTTTCAGCATATACGCTTGTATCGGCGCTGGTTTGGGTGCCACCTTCTGTTTGGATGAAGGCCTTACAAGCTTCTTGAACAGTTGGATACACACCCTGCCCCACTGCGGCCAGGATCGCTGAACCATATGCGCCACCTTCTGTCGTCGAGATGTTCGCCAATGGCGCGCCAATCACGTCACAAATAATCTGCTGCCAGATGGCGCTTTTGGCACCACCACCACTGATACGCACCTCGAACTGCTCAGGCAATCCAACACGATCAATCAGCGTAAACGAGTCCTTGAGGCCATAAGCCACACCTTCGAGGACTGCGCGTGTCATATGTCCGCGAGTATGGCGCGTCGTCATACCAACAAAAGCGCCACGTGCCAACGGATCAGGATGTGGCGTGCGCTCACCAGTCAGATAAGGCAAGAAGTACAAACCATCGCTGCCGGCTGGCACATCTACTGATTCCTGTAGAAGTGCATCAAAACCCATATCTGGTGCAAAAGTATCTTTATACCATTGCAAACTACCCGCCGCGCTCAGCATCACGCCCATAAAATGCCATTGGCCTGGGACCGCATGGCAAAAGGCGTGCAAGCGCCCTTCCGGTTCATAAGCATATTCAGCCAGCGGCGCAAAGACCACACCGGACGTTCCCACCGTCAGGCCAATAATATCTGGCTGAACACAACCCATACCAACAGCCCCAGCGGCCTGGTCGCCACCACCACCCACAACCGGGGTACCAGCTTTGAGGCCGGTTAATTCTGCTGTACGAGCGCTGATAGTGCCTGTTACCTGTGGGCCTTCGTGTACCTTCGGCAGCCACGATGCGGGAATATCCAGTGCATCAATCACAGTCTGTGACCATTGGCGATTAGCAACGTCCAACAGCGATGTGCCGGATGCGCCTGCTAGGTCAGTCGCATATTCACCAGTGAGTTCATAGCGAATATAGTCTTTGGGCAGCAGGATATGCTCACAACGTGCATAAACATCCGGCTCATTATCACGAACCCACAAAATTTTTGGTGCTGTGAAGCCCGTCAAAGCACGGTTGCCCGTCAATTCGATAAGGCGTTCGAAACCAACGGCTTCGGTCATGGCATCGCATTGAGCCTGTGTACGCTGGTCATTCCATAAAATAGAGGGCCGCAGCACCTGACCATCTGCCCCCAACATCACCAGACCGTGCATCTGCCCAGTGAGGCCCAATGCAGCAATATCCGACCCGGAAATACCTGCTTCTGCGATAGCCCCTTTGATGGCAACGACCATACCATCCCACCAATCCTGTGGATTCTGCTCACTCCACAGAGGCTTCGGTTGGCTGATTGGCTGGGGCGATCCTTTAACGGCGATAACTTTACCTGCATCATCCATAATCAATGCTTTGGCACTGGTTGTGCTGATGTCTAAACCCATGAAATACGACATAGTGTTTCCTTCTATCTTAGATAAACTTATTCTTACTCATAAGCGCTGACAAATTTGCTCTGCCCCTCACTCTTGAAGTACCAATACGGCACCCACCCTACACCAAAAATATCCAACGCAATGTTCTTCTTATAGGGGGTTACTTCGTATTCGCCTTTTTGCTGTGCGACTTCATCCCATTTAGCGCGCACATCTTGCAATGCCGTTTCCAGCTCTTGCTTCAGGTCTTCCATTTCACGTTCAATCGCAATAATTTCTTCTTTTGTCTCTTCGACTTCCGCATTGGCAGCCCCACGGCTACTCACGGCGCGGCCAATCTTGCTGATTGAAGAACTCGTGCGTTTGCCTGTCACCAGATTGAATATGCCTTCGCCAATATTGATGATGCTGTTCTGATTCTTGGTTGCAGCCCGTGCTTCGTCTTTCTGTAATTCGCGCTGTTTCCGCTCGCGCTGATCTTCTAGGCGATCATACTTCTTATCGTAATCCGCCGTGACTTTATCGACCTCAGCATCGCGTTGCTCTCGTGCCAACTGAGCCAGCTTGGCTTCAAAAACACCCGGATCATCATCAGGATGACCATATGCTTCTAATGACTGGTTGTAAGGCAGCATCACACTGAAATCTTTATAGATTACTTCCTCTAAATCATCCTTGAGCGACTTTAAACGCGAGCTATCTATAAGTGATGTCGGCACTTCACCATAGAGCGCTTCGCCTCGAGCTTTAGTATCAATATCGCGTCGATCTGCTGGCTCGACCTGATATTCTTTCCAGGTGACAAAACCACTGCTATCCAGGTCCTCTATATGGAAGGCATAGGTCCGTTCGACCCGGATATCGCTTTTTCGATCATCATAGAGCACGTTGGCCTGCGCCAACAACACAGGAATATAAGCTAACTGAGCATCATCTGAGCTATCAGCACGGCTGCGCGTATCGTCTTCCCATTTTTGAATAGCTGCTGAAGCACTGGACTTGATTGGCAGGAAAAACTCATCAACACCACTGACAACTGGCTTGCTATCGTCAAAGCCTGAGGGCAAGCCCTGCCCCGATGTTTCACTAGCTGTTGCCATGACGACAGGCGTACTAGCTACAACCTTCTGCGTTGGTTCAATGAGTTTTGCCGCATCCCTGCTCTCCATCAGCGTCGAAATCTGGGTACGGGTTAAAGGCCCAGCGAGATAATTCATCGCCCAGCGACTGCTAAACAGCGTTGTCGCGCCCTTATCGTGCACATTTCGCATCAGGAATATGCGCGACTTCACCTGTGCAACCAACTGCTCCACCGCGGCCAAGTCCATATCGCCGCTGGTAGCGGCTTCTTGCAAGCCAGACATCACCCGTTCACGGTCACGTTCTGACTGCAAGCGACCAATCCACCATGTACCAATATTCGACAAGCCCTTGTAATCCAGATCAACCGGATTCTGAGTTGCCATCAGCACACCCAGGCCGAAAGCACGCGCCTGCTTGAGTAAACGCAGTAGTGGTTCTTTACTGGGTGGATTAGAGACTGGCGGGAAATAGCCAAATATCTCATCGATATAGAGCAGAGCCCGCAAGCTGGATGTCCCGCTCTGAGTCCGCAGCCAGGCAAGCAGCGTTTCCAGCACCAGGGTCATTACAAACATGCGCTCGGTGTCATCCAGATGCGCCGTATAAAAAATGCTAACGCGCGGTTTGCCTTCTGGTGTATACAGCAAACTCTGCATATCCATCGGCACGCCTTCCAACCACGCCTGGAATGAAGGAGCCGCAATGACATTATTCAAAGCCATAGCCAATGACATGCGTTCTTTATCGGGGTAAAGCTGGTTTACAGGCATCACACCGAGCTTATCAAAAGGCGGTTCCTGTACCTGGACAATGATGTCTTCCATAGTCAGGTCTTTGCCCTGCCGCCAATTGTGCTCAAAGATATTCGAAAGGAAGACATGTTCAGCGTCTTTCACCGGCTCTGCGCTGATGCCTGCCAGCGACAAGATCGCGGTAACAATGCCGTTGATCTCTTCTCTGAGGCTTTCCGCATGCGTATCAAAATCCTGCTTGGGCGCTTTGAGGGATGCCAATATGCTAATCGGCACACCGGCAGTTGAGCCTGGCGTATAGATAGTGTAGTCAGCAGCATCCTTTAATTGCTGAAGGCGTTCCGATGTTATGCCCCATTTTCCCAAACCACCGCGCCATAATTCTGCTTTTTCTGCCGCATGGGTCGTAACATCATTTCCCTTACGCCGCGCCTCATCAGGATCAATCCAGGGCTCAAAATCGCTGGCCAATAGCTCCGGGAACGTCAGCAGTAAATTACCGATATCACCTTTGGGGTCTATAATAATCGCGGGGATACCATCAAGGATAGCTTCTTCTAATAAGCATACACATAAACCGGTTTTGCCACTGCCCGTCATACCGAGCACAAGCCCATGTGTGGTTAAGTCACGAGAATCGTAGTATACCGCGTCGTCAATCGCGACTTCATCTGTTGAAGGATCGTACTTACCCCCAATGAAGAAGTTTGTCGGTGCATCAATAAAAGCCATCCAAACTCACCTTTTTGATATGCTTACCCCATCAAACACGTGTGTCATTTTACTGCGTAAACAATAGAATACGCCAACCAACAGGCCGTATATTGCGTTCAAAAGTGATATTTGACATATGCTCGTAAACTGGGTATGTTTACGGTATCGTTGGCAGATGTCGAATTGCCTTAGCATGAATCCGCAACACACCTATTGCAGCTATTATTTTATGAACCACATAGCACACCGTGGGATGTTGTCGCATGTCTAGTCAACGTTGATAATTCAACTTGGAAATCAAAGGCGCAGGATGACACCATCCTGCGCCTTTTTATTTGCCTAGGAGGCCACCCTACATATGGAAGTTGACTTTAAAAAATAGCACTAATCAATAGCATGACCAGCGAATAATCAATTTCAATGAAACAACAGACCAGACAATAATCAGGAGAACACGAACCAATGATCGTTATCATGCGGCCTGGTGCCCCCAAAGAATCTATCGATGCCGTTATCGAAGCTATTGAAGCCGATGGTTACAAAGCCAAGCCCATCTACGGTGAAGAACGCACCATCGTTGGCTTAGTTGGGGAAAGCCCCAACCCCCTTAGAGAAGAGAACTACGCATTTATCAATGACGTCGAGACAGTCGTCAGGATATCGGCCCCTTACAAGCTAGCTAACCGCGCTTTCCATCCGCATGATACGGTTGTTACTGCACAAAATATGAGGATGGGTGGGCAAAGTATTCAAATCATTGCCGGACCTTGTTCGGTTGAAGATCGTGAGATGATTATCGAAATTGCCCATGCTGTTAAAGAAGCGGGAGCCGTCGCTCTACGCGGGGGCGCATTCAAACCCCGCACCTCCCCTTACAGCTTCCAGGGACATGGTGAGAAAGCACTCAAATGGATGGCAGAAGCCCGTGAACAAACAGGTTTAGCTATCGTCACAGAAATCATGGACACGGAATTGGTACCAATGGTCGCTGACTATGCCGATGTGCTCCAGATTGGCGCACGCAACATGCAGAACTTCGCTCTACTGCGTGCAGTAGGTCGTTCTAAAAAACCTGTACTGCTCAAACGCGGCATGGCTAGCACCGTTCAGGACTTGTTGATGGCTGCGGAATACATTCTTTCCGAAGATAATCCCAATGTGATCCTGTGTGAGCGTGGTATACGCACTTTTGAGACAGCCACCCGCAACACATCGGACATCAATGCGATTCCTGTGCTCAAGGAACTCAGCCACTTGCCCGTCGTATTTGATCCGAGCCACGCTGTTGGAAAATGGGAATACGTCGAGGCCCTTTCACGGGCAGGTATCGCTGCGGGTGCGGATGGCCTCATTGTTGAAGTCCATCCCCATCCTGGCAAAGCACTCTCAGATGGGCGTCAGAGCTTGACCTATAATCGTTTTGAATCTTTGGTGGAGCAAGTTAACGCCATTGCTAACTTGCTGGGGCGTGTAGAGGATGTTCAGCTAGCAGGCATCTAATTGCAGCACATTTGCATAAGTTAGAACTAAGGGCCACTTCGGGTGGCTCTTTTTATTACGAAGGTAGCAAATTGGTATTTGACTATAGGAAGTTGTGTTTTTGAGAAACTGAGGAATGATTGATGAGACACGACACTTTTTGAATAATTTAGGATTCATAAACGCCTGTTAGTTAGATGAAAGGTTGTGCAACTACTCTACATATAAACATGAGTGCAATTCACCTTCCAAAATTATTTTCGAAAAAGCACATTAACATCTGGAGACGTCGCAACAAGTTCAACAATGAATGATGAGGCAACTTCTGCGACGAGTTGGGGACAACGGAAAATGCCTGTGGCATGCAAAACCACAGGCATTATTTCCAACATGCTGATTGTGTTCGAAATGAACGAACCAAATTCAAAGATGACAATATGCTTTTAATACAACGAGCAATATAGTGAACTAGGAAATTGAAATAGGTTCCAGTTCGGGAGACTCGTTGAGAATCAATTCTGGGTACCGAACAGCCTCGGATGCTGCATATTGTGAACTGGCGAAAAATGCGCCAAACATCAGGCTAACGGGCACCGATACTACAAACCATACCACCATGAGTGCAATGACTGTTCCCATTGTTTCACCTTCTCTTATTGTTCGCGGGAACCCTATAAGGTTACTTATAACCTCATCATAATGTAGAGTAGGGAAAAATAGTGTAAAGATTTAGATGTTTACAGTAAAAACCCTTAAATCTAAGTTTACCTTAACTTTTCTTGTATGATAAGGTATGAAAAAACAAGAAGACTTCTGTAAAGTCTTCTTAGTGAATAATACCTGTCTTGACAATTATTGCAACTAATTTCAAAAATTCTTTTCTAGTTTTTGATAGATTACAGCAAAATATGTGACATCAGGGCATATCAACATGCAAAGAACAGAACTAAAAACACGGAAGATGCTAACCAATACGGGAAAATCTTCGTTCCAGAAGTACCAGGACCTGATTATTGGCCGTACAGGCTGGTGGCACCTCATCAAATATGAATTGATTATGCTGTTCTGTAGTGCCGTTCCGGGTGCATTAGGGCTTTTGTTGCGTAAGAAGCTTTACCCTCTTGTGTTAGGCCATGTCGGCAGTAACGTTGTCTTCGGAACAAACGTTGTCATACGGCATCCTCATAAAGTACACATTGGTGACAACGTCATCATTGACGATAATTGCCTGATCGATGCAAAGGGCCTTAATAATGAAGGTATCAAAATCGGCGACAATTGTTTTATTGGTCGCAACAGCATCTTGAGTTGCAAAGATGGTGATATCATCCTGGAAGATGGTGTGACTGTTGGCTTCAATTGTGAGATTTTCTCTTCCAGTGAAGTTACTGTTGGCGAGAATACGATGATTGCAGCCTATTGCTATTTGGTCGGTGGCGGTGCTTATGACCTCACCAACCTGGATGTGTCCTTTGCCGATCAATCCGAAGAAGGCTTGAACTCCGTCGGACCTATCGCCATTGAAAATAATGTGTGGATCGGTGCGGATGTAAAAATCATGGATGGCGTCAACGTTGGCCATGATGCAGTTATTGGTGCGGGTGCAGTTGTCCGTAGTTACATCCCAGCTTATAGCATTGCCGCAGGCGTCCCAGCTAAAATTATCCGTTCCCGCAAACCTGAACCCGCAGCAGAAGCCGAGCAGGAAACAACAGAAGCTGTTGATTCTGAAACATCCTAATTACAACAAGTTACTCTAAAATAAAATCCATCTGTTTAGATGGATTTTTGCTTTTATGCAGATATAACTTGAAATTAAGTATTGTTTTTTGTTCTCGTCAGGAGGTTTAGGTAACTGCAAGGTTAATTTTTCTATCCTATGATTGTGATCATATTAGACAAGTATCACCTCATTAAGGTGTTCATCAAGTGTATAGGTTAGCCCATGACTGACGCTGTAATGCCAAGCCAGGAGTATTACCTGGAAACACCCGATATCGAAACGTCATCAGATGACTATGCAACGCGCTTCGCTGGGAAAGTCGGAGACTGGTTCCTCAAAGTCCAGCGCGATGCCACGCTCAAGATGCTGAAACCCTATGCAGGTGCGACAGTTGTCGACATCGGTGGTGGACATGGCCAAGCAACGGAAGCCATCATCAAGGCTGGCTATGATCTGACTGTATTTGGCAGCGATGCCGTATGTAAAGAGCGCATCGCCCAATTTGTCGATTCTGGCCAATGCAAGTTCGATACCGGGGATCTATTAAACCTGCCCTATCCTGACAATGCCTTCGATGTTGTTCTCAGCTATCGCTTGCTGCCACATATTGACCAATGGCCGCGTCTGATTGAGGAAATGTCACGGGTTGCACGCAAAGCGGTCATTTTAGATTATCCAGAAAAACGCAGCGTCAATGTGATTGCGCCTAAGCTGTTCAAGTTCAAAAAACAGATGGAGGGCAACACTCGCCCCTTTACGCTGTTCAGCCGCGAAGAAGTCACAGAAGAATTCAACAAACATAACTATCAGTTTGTCGATGCCTATGCAGAATTTTTCCTGCCAATGGTATTACATCGTAAACTCAAACAACCTGCCATCAGCAGCGCAGCAGAAGCAGTATGCCGCGCCCTTGGCCTGACATCCCTATTCGGTTCGCCCGTTATTGTTAAATATACGCGCCGATAAGTTGCAAAGAGAGCAAACATGAAAATACTCTACCTCGCACCTCAACCCCTCTACCAAGAGCGAGGCACATCAATTGCCAATAAGTTAGTCCTGGAGCATCTTTCTAAGCGCGGTGAGCAAGTCGATGTTTTGACATTCGCTGAGGGCAAAGATATTCACTTCAAAGGTGTGACAATCCATCGCACGCCTGATCTGCCCTTCCTGCGCGGTATACGGCCAGGATTTTCACTCAAGAAGATCATCTGTGACATCTTCTTGTTGTTCAAAGCCCTATTTATGGGCCTCACCCGTCGCTATGACATGGTCCATGCTGTCGAAGAATCCGTCTTTATCGCTATGCTACTCAAGCTGCTTTATGGCACACCCTACGTCTATGACATGGATTCGTCGTTGGCCCAGCAAATGACGGAAAAATTCCCGGGGTTGCGCAAAGTTCTCTCGGTTTTTGAGTTCTTCGAGGGGCAAGCTATTCGCTATTCTGAGGCCGTTGTTGTGGTTTGCGATGCCCTGGGTGATGTAGCCCGCAAACAAGCCGTCAGAAAAGTCGTCACACTGCGCGATGTTCCCCTCTTTAATGAAGAAGATGATGCCGACAAAGAAAACTTGCGTGAATCACTTGCCATTGATGGCAAGATCATGATGTATGTGGGCAATTTAGAAAGCTATCAGGGCATCGACCTCCTACTCCAGAGCTTTGTCATTGCTCGTAAAGAAGTCAACGATGCTCATATCGTGATTATCGGTGGTATTCCAGGTGACATTGAAAAATATACGAAGATGGCATCTGAATTGGGCATCCAGGACCGCGTTCACCTTGTCGGTCCCCGCCCCATCGACCAATTATCGGCTTACTTACAACAAGCAGATATTCTGTTATCACCGCGCATCAAGGGCAACAACACGCCCATGAAGATCTACTCGTATCTGTATAGTGGCAAAGTCTGTCTAGCCACCGACCTGTGGACACACACCCAGGTTCTCACCGATGAAGTATCCATTTTGGCAAAGCCCAATGCCCAGGCTTATGCAGCAGGTATGGTCAAGCTTTTACAAGATGATGCACTCCGTGCAAAACTTGGCAAAGCGGGGCGGCGACTCATCGAAGAGAAATACAGTTACGATGTCTTCGTCGATAATCTGGACCATCTGATGGATTGGTTGGCCCTGCCACAAGCACAACGTGCCTAAATACTGCGCACAAATAACAAAGCAAGAATAAACTAATCTTATTATCATATTGTCATTTTAATATAGAGGTAGGTCATCATAAGCTTACCTCTATAATTATGCCTATCTAGCTCACACACCCTAACGGGAAGAGGTATATGGTTACACAGACCGCAACACCGAGCGCACAGGTCAATTGGCCGATCCGGCTTTTCAAGAAATCGCTCTTAAAGCGCGAGAAATACCAGGAAGTCACCGGCATGCTCGGAGATTTCACCGATTTACACTGCCTCGACATTGGTGCCGATAACGGCGTTATCAGCTATTTGCTGCGCCAAGAAGGTGGCACCTGGAAAAGCGCCGACCTCGATGCCCATACGGTTGAAGCTATACGTTCATTGGTTGGGACTGATGTTTATCAGATCGATGACACCCACCCCACCCCCTTTGCGGATAATGAATTTGATGCCATAGTCATCATCGATTTCCTGGAGCACATTCACAATGATGAGGCCTTCGTCCAGGAAATGAAACGCATCATTAAGCCCGGTGGAGCGATCATTGCCAATGTTCCCCATGCTCGCAAATCATTGCTTAAGCAATTCCAGCACCTCATTGGCCAGACCGATGAAAAACACGGTCATGTTCGCCCTGGATATACTGCTGAGAGCCTTCAGAAGCTATTTGGGGACGACTTTTCAATACAAAAGTCCCATACCTATTCGCGTTTTTTCGCCCAATTCATTGATACAATGATTGTATTCGGTGTGGGTTTGCTTAAACGGGGTAAAGACGATCCATCCCAAAAGGGCAACGTTGTCACCGGCCAAGACATGAACAACTATGCCAAGATGTTCAAACTATATTCCCTGATCTACCCTATTGTGTGGTTCTTCTCTAAGTTAGATTTGCTTATTCCATTTACGAGTGGCTTCATGTTGATCGCTAGGGCCACAGCAAATAAATCTACAGATCACGATAACGTTGACGAATAACTGTAGCTAACAAACAACGACGAACATGACAAGGAGAACCCATGCATCAACAAGCTGTCGTCACAGGTGGAACAGGCTATACCGGTAATGCTCTCGTACGCAAACTCTTAAAACAAGGCTACGAAGTCCGCACCTCGGTACGTGACAAGTCTCGTGCCCAAGACCTAGCTGATCTCGGTGCAGAGATTTTTGAAGGCGATCTACGTGATGAAAAAGCCATGGCAGAACTCTGCCAGGGTGCTCACACGGTTTATCATATCGCCGCGCACTACCGTAAAGAAAATGTGACTCGCCAGGAGATGTTTGATATTAATCATCTCGGGACAATTAACGTCCTCAAAGGTGCAGAAAAAGCCGGTGTTGAGCGCTATGTTCACAGTAGTACAGTCGGCGTGCATGGTGATATTAAAGAAATCCCAGCGACAGAAGAGACACCTTTTAATCCGGGTGACACATATCAGGAAAGTAAGCTCGCGGGTGAGCGCGAAGTCTGGAAATACATCGATGAAGGGCGCTTACAGGCCACGATTTACCGCCCTGCCGGGATATTGGGACCAGGCGAAGAACGCTTTCTTAAGTTGCCGAAATCCATCAAGATGGGAACATTCTTGATGATTGGCGACGGGGAAACGCTGTTCCATACGGTAGACATCGACGACCTGACAGATGGTGTCATTCTGTGTGGCACACGCGACGAAGGTATCGGCAAAGTTTACATTCTGGCAGGCCCCGATGATGCGACACTCAATGACATGACCGAAATGATTGCAGAAATTGTCGGGCGTAAAGTGCCGCCAGTTCATGTGCCTTATACACCT
>MDTD01067474.1_pt1 | contig 30156 bp, 26 predicted proteins | sample 811221 | NCBI WGS metagenome assembly MDTD01 (sample SAMN05326646, study PRJNA326480) | marine metagenome | isolation source: seawater | place: Pacific Ocean: South West | collected 2011 | reverse complement strand
GCGGCCAGAGAGACTCGAACTCTCATGGACAAGGTCCACACGGCCCTCAACCGTGCCTGTCTACCAATTTCAGCATGGCCGCATATGACCCACATTAAATCAATGACAAGAAGGTTTCAAATTGATAAATTTGATTATGGAATTTAACCAAGAAGTAAGAAAAGCCACAGATCCTATTTATAAAAAAATTTCAAAGGTAATGCCTGAGATTGAATGGTCTGTTCATGCTCCTTATATTCATAAAATCAATAAATTAAAAAAAGAAAAAAATGCAGTAATACTTGCTCATAACTATCAGACACCAGAGATTTATCATGGTATTGCTGATTTCTCAGCTGACTCACTTGCTCTTGCTGTAGAGGCTGCAAAAACTTCTGCTGATATAATTGTTATGGCAGGAGTCCATTTTATGGCGGAAACAGCAAAATTAATGAGTCCTAATAAAAAAGTTTTGCTACCAGATATGAATGCTGGTTGCTCTTTATCATCATCTGTAACAGGTAAAGATGTAAGACTGCTTAAAGAAAAATATCCAGGAGTTCCGGTTGTCTCCTACGTAAATACCTCAGCTGATGTAAAAGCTGAGACAGATGTATGCTGTACTTCTGCTAATGCGGTCAAAATAGTAAAATCACTTGGAGTAAAAAAAGTAATTTTCTTACCTGACGATTATCTAGCAAAATATGTTGCCTCACAAATAGATGTTGAGATTATTTCTTGGAAAGGAATTTGTATTGTGCATGACCAGTTCAATGAAAAAGAAATTATTAATATCCGAAAAAATAATCCAGGAATTAAAATTATTGCACACCCAGAGTGTCCGCCAGATGTAATTAAAGCAAGTGACTTTGCGGGTTCAACCTCAGGAATGATAAACTACGTTAGAGATAATCAGCCAAAAAAAGTTATGATGGTTACAGAGTGTTCAATGAGTGATAATATTCAAGTTGAAAATCCTAACGTTGAATTTATTAGACCATGCAATATGTGTCCACACATGAAAAAAATAACTTTACCCAAGATATTAGATTGTTTGGAGAATGAAACAGGTGAGATAGTTATGGATAAAGAAACAATAGACAAGGCTAGACTATCTGTAGAAAAAATGGTTGCTATCGGTAGATAAATTTTTGTGTCTCAAATTAAACTCAGTGAAAACTTTATAAGAGGCACGGTAAAGCTTGCTTTAAATGAAGATTTATATCCATTTGGCGATATTACTTCTGACCTCATTAAAGAGAACTCAATAGTTAATGCTAAACTAATATCAAACCAGGATGCTGTAATTGGAGGACTATCATTTGCCAAACATGCATTTTCCTTAATTGATAAGAAAATAAAATTCTTGGTAAAGAAAAGAGATGGAAATTATATTAAAAAAAAAAACTATACTTGCAACAATACAAGGAAACGCTAGAAATATTTTAATTGCAGAAAGAGTGGCATTAAATTTTTTATCTCATATTTCTGGTATAGCTACAAAAACAAATCAGTTTGTTAAGCTTGCAAAAAAAGGATGTAAAATTTGCTGCACAAGAAAAACAATACCTAACTTAAGAGTGATTCAAAAATATGCAGTTAAATTAGGTGGTGGTGTAAATCATCGATTTAATCTTAGTGATGAATTCTTAATTAAAGATAATCACATTGCGAGCTCTAATATTAAAAGATTGGTCTCTTTAGCAATTAAAAATAAAAAGAGAAAAAAAATTACAGTTGAAATAGATAATTTAAAACAACTTAAAGATATAATAGGTCTAAAATTTGATACTGTATTATTTGATAATATGAATTTAAAAAATTTAAGAACAGGAGTAAGACTTGCAAAAAAATACTATGAAACTGAGGCTTCAGGGAATGTCTCACTTAAGACTATTAAATCAATCTCAGAAACAGGTGTAGACAGAATATCTGTTGGGAGTATGACACACAGCGCTCCAGCAATTGATTTCAAATTAGAATTTTAATTTATAAATTTTGAGAGATTTGGCTTAAAATAATTTGGTCCTTTCATAACTTTACCAGATTCATTGTAAATTGGTTTACCATTATCGTCTAATTTACTCATATTTGAATTTTGTACTTCATCAAAACATTTATCTAAGTTAATACCAAATGAGTGTCCTGCCCCATAAGTAACATAAAGAATATCTGTTAAAGCGTCAGCAACTTCTAATAAGTCCTTATTTTTCATTGCTTCAATAAGTTCTGCTAACTCCTCTTTTATCAAATCAATTCTTAGTTTGTTGATTTTATCTGTGCTAAATGAGGGCTTATCTTTAACATCTTGCCCAAAAGTTTTCATAAAAATTCCAACCTTTCTAAAATTTGACATATTGCTCCTGTAAGTTTTTTTAAATTTAATGTATATTTATTTTAATTTAATAATTAGTTATTAATCAATGAAATTAAGAAAAGAATTTGACAGTATTGGATCAATTAATGTTCCTAATGATAAATATTGGGGTGCTTCAACTCAAAGGTCAAAGAAATATTTTGATATAGGGGAATTCTTAGTAAGACCAATTTTAATTAAATCAATTGCAATAATTAAAAAGGCTGCAGCCGTAGTTCATGTTAAGGAAAAACAAATTTCACCCAAAATCTCAAGATCAATAATTAAAGCATCTGATGAAGTTATTTCTGGTAAGCTGGATGAACACTTTCCACTTAAAGTTTGGCAAACTGGCTCTGGAACTCAAACAAATATGAACGTTAATGAAGTTATAGCTAATAGAGCTATTGAAATTTTAGGTGGAAAAAAAGGAACTAAAAAACCAGTACATCCCAATGATCATGTAAATAAATCTCAATCTACTAACGATGTATTTCCCACTGCGATGCATATTGCAATAGCTATTGAAACTAAGAAAAAACTTATTCCATCGTTAGAATTATTAAATAAAGAATTAAAAAAAAAAGTTTCTAAATTTAAAAAAATAGTTAAAGTTGGAAGAACTCATTTACAAGATGCAACGCCAATATCTTTAGGTCAAGAATTTTCTGGTTATCAATCTCAATTAGAAGATTGTATTTTGAGAGTAAAAAATGCATTAAATGAAATCTATTTTTTAGCTCAAGGTGGAACTGCTGTTGGAACAGGCATAAATAGCAAAAAAGGATTTGATAAAAAAATTATTCAAGAAATAAAAAAAATTACAAAAATACCTTTCAGACCAACAAAAAATAAATTTGCTGCACTTGCGGCTCATGATCAAATCGTTAACTTTTCGGGGACATTGAATACTACAGCAGTTTGTTTAATGAAAATAGCAAACGATATAAGGTTTTTAGGATCTGGACCACGAGCGGGATATGGAGAAATTATTTTGCCTGCAAACGAACCCGGATCTTCAATTATGCCAGGCAAAGTCAATCCTACTCAATCCGAAGCTGTAACAATGGTTTGTGTAAAAGTAATTGGAAATCACAATGGTATTACAATGGCTGGCTCTCATGGTCATTTTGAATTAAATGTTTTTAAACCATTAATCGCACATAATATTTTACAATCAATTGACCTACTAGCAGACAGTACAAAAAATTTTTCCAATTATTGTATCAAAGGTATTAAAGCAGATAAAAATAAAATTAAACATTACTTAGAAAGTTCTTTGATGTTAGTTACAGCTCTAGCACCACATATTGGTTATGATGAAGCCGCCAAAATTGCAAAAAGAGCTCTAAAAAATAATTCTACACTTAAAGATGAAGCTTTAAAAACAGGATTAATTTCTGAAAAAATGTATAACAAAATAGTAGATCCAAAAAAAATGATCTATCCTGAATAAGAATTAAAAAAATTATTTATAAAATTTTTAAATGTAATTTTATTAAAAATACTTTTATCTTTTAAATTAAAATTATCTATATATTTTTCAATTTTTTCGTCTGAATTTCCATCAATTTTAACATTATCAAAACTTATTTCATTTAAATTCATATTGTAAACAAAATTAATTTTAATTTGTTTTAAATCTTTTCTATATTTTTTGTTTATCTGAAAAGATTTATAAAAATCATTAATATTATCGAAATCTAAAATAATTTTTCCAATTAAATTAATTTCATTTTTTTCAAAAACCAATAGGCTTTCAGTCAATTTAATCCTGACATCGTCCTTCCAAATGACATTAGAGTCTGAGAATTCAATTTCTCCTTGATTGATATTAACTTTTAAAGATAAGTTATTTAATTCATCAATATTTGTAATATCTTCTACATTTAAATTTATGTTCGCATTTAAGTTTTTATTATTAAAAATTTCAGACTGTACTAAATTAAATAAAATTGTATCTTGATTGAATAAATTTTTTAAATTTAAACCATCATAATCAAAATTAACTTTAAAATAAAAAGGTTTAAAGTCAATTTTTCCCTCAAAATTATTTTTTCTATCATTTGAATTAAAAGTCAGATCTTTTTTACTTAATTCGTAGTTTAAAGACCTATCATTGCTAACAAATATAAAATCTAATAAACCTTTTTTAATTTCATTATTGTAATCAATTTCATTTTCAATTTTAAGTCTTATCTTTTTTGAGTTAAAGTTTGTTGTTATTATTTTGTTAAATTTATCATTTTTGATTAAAAGCTTATAAGGTACATTGAAAATTTCACTTTTTACCGTTAAAACATTTTGTAAATTTGTAATGTCGTAATAAAATTCACTCTTATCAATTTTATTTAAAAATAATACCTCATCATTCTTATCTTTAAAAAATAAATTGCTGTCTTTGATTAAAATTTTATTTTCATTTGGTTCAGTCTCTAAAAGTTTTCTAAAAAAATTAAAATCTCTTTTATAGATATTAAAATCAGTCTTTTTTAAAATAAGATCTTTAATTTCAATTTGATTAAAATTAAAAAAATTTTTAATCTTTATAAATACAGTTAAATTTTCTACATCACCTATAATATTTTTTTCATGTAAGATTGATAAATTTTTTGTGTAAAAATGAGGTTTTGGGAATACGCTATATGAAATTTTTTGATTAAATTTAATATCAATTTTATATTTTTTCAAAAATTGATTCTTTATTTCCTCTTGAATATTATTTTTACTGTAGAATGAAGGTATCGTTAAATATGATAAAACGACCACAAAAATTGACACTAGGACAATAAAAGCTTTGATATTATTGTCTAATTTTGTTTTTTTATTTGGAAGTTTAAAGCCTTTAAATTTATTAAAATAGCTTTCTATTGAATCATTTATTGATAAAAATATTTTTTTAAGCTTTTTTGAAATAAAATTATCTTTAGGCATAAGTTAAAGACTAGTTATAATAAAATATTAAAAATGTTAAACTCAGAATTGATAAAAAATCTAAATAATGCCCAAAAAGAAGCAGTTATGCATCTAGATGGGCCATTATTAATTGTAGCTGGAGCTGGCTCAGGAAAAACTAAGGTTTTAACAACAAGGATTGCAAATTTAATCAAACAAAAAAAAGCATATCCAAATCAAATACTTGCTGTAACTTTTACCAACAAAGCTGCAAAAGAGATGCAAATTAGAGTGGCAAACATACTAGGTTCATCAGCTGTAGGTCTTCCCTGGCTTGGAACATTTCATTCTATATGTGCAAAGTTTCTTAGAAAGCATTCCTCTGCAGTAAAACTAAATTCTAACTTTACTATAATAGATACAGATGACCAAAATAGATTAATTAAAAATATTTGTAAGGCAGAAAATATTGATATAAAAGAATTATCTCCAAGATATATCCTTGCAATAATTGATCGTTGGAAAAATAAAGGATTTTATCCTGACGAGGTTACAGTAAATTACAAAGACATTTTTGAAAAAAATATTTTACCTATATATAAAATATATCAAAAAAAGTTAATTGAGCTAAATTCATGTGATTTTGGAGATTTAATTTTACATGCAGTTAAAATATTAGAAAAAAATAAGGATATTAGGGATATATATTCAAAAAATTTTAAATATATTCTTGTTGATGAATATCAAGATACAAATTTTATACAAAGTAGATGGTTGAATTTACTTGCTGAAAAAAATAAGAATATTTGCTGTGTAGGAGATGACGATCAATCAATTTATAGTTGGCGTGGTGCTGAAATTAAAAATTTTTTAGAATTTGATCAAATTTATAAAAATACAAAAGTTATAAGGCTAGAACAAAATTACAGATCGACACAAAATATTTTATCAGTTGCATCTAATCTTATATCAAATAACAAAAATAGAGTTGGCAAAACTCTTAAGGCAACTATTGATGGTGGAGAATTAATAAAATTAAATTGTTTTAAAAATGGTAAAGACGAGGCAATTGGAATTTCAGATGAAATCGAAAACTTAAGAAAAAACATATCCTTAAATGATATATCTATTTTGGTCAGGGCAATTTTTCAAACTAGAGAATTTGAAGAAAGATTTTTAAAAATTGGTATCCCCTACAGAATAATTGGTGGAACAAAATTTTATGAGCGAGCTGAGATAAAAGACTGTGTTGCATATTTGAGGTTAGTCTTTCAAGGAAAAGATGATTTAGCTTTCGAAAGAATAGTAAATAATCCAAAACGGTCAATTGGTGACAGTTCTCTCAAAATGATTCATGAATATGCCAAAGAGAAACAATTCAGTTTAGAGGAGTCCTCAAAAAAACTTATTGAAGAAAATTTAATTAAACCAAAAACTAAAATTGGACTTTCATCATTTATAAATCTTTTATCTAAATGGAGATTTGATTTAAAAACAAAAAAAATAAGTCATATTAAATTACTACAAACTATTTTAGATGAATCTGGTTATTCAGCAATGCTAAAGAATAAAAAAGATTTAGAAAATGAAAATAGATTAGAGAATATAAAGGAACTTTTAAGTGCGATGAAAGAATTCGATAACTTAGAAAGTTTTTTAGAACATGTTGCTTTAGCGACTTCTATTGATCAAGAATGGGATGGTGAAAAAATAAATATGATGACAATGCACGCTTCAAAAGGTTTGGAATTTGAAATCATTTTTTTACCTGGTTGGGAAGAGGGTCTTTTTCCTCATCAAAAATCTTTAGAGGAAAAAGGTCAAAATGGTTTAGAGGAAGAAAGAAGACTAGCTTACGTTGGAATAACGAGAGCAAAAAAAAATGCCATTATTTCTTTTTCTATGAATAGATTTTATCAAGGTGATTGGATTGATAGTATGGCTTCTAGGTTTATTGATGAGCTTCCAGAAAAATTTATAGAAAAAAATTCTTTTTTTGATGAAACAAAAGACAGCTCAGAAGATTTTGAATTTAATCAAGATTTTGAGTCAAATGATAATATCAGAAGTCCTGGTTGGATAAGATATCAGAAGAGAATTAAATGATTCTTAAAAAAATTGAAAAGATCAGAAAAAAATTTAAATATCTAGGAATTGATGGGTATGTAATACCAAAAAATGACGAATATTTTTCAGAATATTCAAAGATTGATAGATTAAAAATTATTTCGAATTTTAGTGGTTCTGCTGGTTTGGCAGTAATACTTAAGAATAAAAATTATCTATTTGTGGATGGAAGATACACTATTCAGGCTAAGATAGAGGCTGGTAAATATTTCAAAATTATAAAGTATGAGGATATTATAAATTGTAATTTATTTAAAAATATAACTTTAGGAATAAACCCAAAATTATTTACTTCTGATCAAATAAAAAGGTTTTTTTTAAAAAGAAATAAAGTTAGAGCAATAGAGTCAAAATTAATTGAGGATATTTTCAAAAGAAAATTTTCTAAGCCAAAACCATTCTTTTCCATTAATGGGGACATTGCTGGTGAAAGTCACCTTAAAAAGATTAATAAAATTACTAAATGGTTAAAAAAAGTGAAATCAAATTATTTGTTCGTAAGTGCTCCTGAAAATATTGCTTGGTTACTTAATATTAGGGGTCACGATAATCCAAATAGTCCAATACCTAATTGTAGATTGATGATAAGTGATAAAAAAAAAATTAATATCATCTGTGATAAAGCTAAACTAAAAAATTTAATAAAACAAAAAAAAATTTTAAAAAAACAAATAATAAATCCAAGCGAATTTAATTTATTTTTAAATACTTTAAATAAGAAAAAAATTATAATTGATAAGAAAAGTTGCTCTATATATTACGAGAATCTTTTTAAGAAAAAATTTAATATTAAAAAAAAAGAGGATCCAATTTATTTTTTAAAATCAATTAAAAATGAAAATGAAATTAGAAATATGATACAAAGTCATATTTTGGATGGGGTAGCTTTAACTAAATTTATTTATTGGATAAAGAAAATTAATAAAAAAAAGATTACTGAATTTTATGCGCAAAATAAATTAGAAAATTTTAGAAAAAAAAACAAAAAATATTTATACCCAAGTTTTAATACTATTGCTGGGACTGCAGGAAATGGTGCCATAGTTCATTATCGAGCTACAAAAAAAAATACAAAGAAAATAAATAGGGACGATATATTTTTAATTGACTCAGGTGGACAATATAAGTACGGGACCACAGATGTAACAAGAACAATTTGTTTTAAAAAACCGAAAAATTCAATAAAAAATATTTTTACAAAAGTTTTAAAAGGTCATATTGGTGTTGCAAGTGCTAATTTGAAAAAGTGTTATAATGGAAAAAAAATAGATACTATTGCTAGAAAATATCTTAATGAAAGTGGTCTTGATTACCAACACGGGACAGGTCATGGCGTTGGTTTTTATTTAAATGTTCATGAAGGGCCTACTGCAATTTCAAAATATAGTAAAATTAGAATAAAAGAAGGAATGATTATTAGCAATGAACCTGGTTTTTACAAAGAAGGAGGTTTTGGTATTAGAATAGAAAATTTGGTTTATGTAAAAAAATTTCATAATGAATTATTTTTTGAAAATCTTACTTTGGCACCTATCGATATTGATCTTATCAATTATAAACTTTTAGATAAAAATGAAAAAAAATATTTATTAAACTATCATTTAACTGTTTATAAAAAATTGAAGAATTTTTTAAGTTCCGAGGAAAAAAAATGGTTAGCTAATTCTATTTAACATCTTAAGCCATTCATTTTGACTCAATAATTTTATATTTAATGCTTTAGCCATATCTACTTTTCTTTTAGTTGGCTTGTTACCAATTATTAAATAATCAAGTTTTTTTGAAACATTACTTATTATTGATCCGGAGTTTTGTTCAATTAGTGACTTGGCTTCTGCTCTACTAATGCCCTCAAGTTTTCCAGTCAACATAAATGTTTTATTGCTAAATATACCATCATTTTTGATCTCTTTACTGACTTGAATTTGGAGTATTTTTTCAAGTTCACTTAAAACCTTTAAATTTGTTTGGTTAGAAAAAAAATTTCTGATTGAATTTATTTGTGTCTGTCCAATACCATCAATATTTAATAAATCATCTAATTCATTTTTTATTGATAATTTGAAAAAGTTTTTTGGGGATTTCAAGTTGTTAGAAATTAGCTTTGCGTTCTCAAAACCTATATGACGAATTCCTAGAGAGAAAATAAATCTCTCAAATGAAATTTTTTTTCTTAGGTCAATAGAATATTTTAAATTTGTAATAGATTGTTTTCCCCATCCTTCTAAGGTCTCAATCTTATCAAAATTTAATTTGAATATATCTTGTGGAAATCTTATGATTTTCAATTCCCAAAATTTTTCAACAATTTTTTTTCCAAAACCCTCAATATTAAATGCTTCTTTTGATACAAAATGTTTAATTTTTTCAATTGCAACTTTTTCACAATCATAACCTTCACTTGAACATCTTCTAACTGCATCTTCTTTTTTTGTAATATTATTGAATTCTTTAATAGTATTTGATCCACAAGAAGGGCATTTGATTGGAAAATAAAATTTAGATACATTTTTCTTTCTTTTATTTAATTCTACAGAAACTATATGAGGTATTACATCGCCAGCTCTCTCAACAATAACTGTATCGCCGATTCTTATATCTTTTCTAATTATTTCTTCTTCATTATGTAACGTTGCATTAGAGACAACCACACCACCAATGTTAACAGGTTTAATTTTAGCAACTGGAGTAAGAGCGCCTGTCCTTCCTATTTGTATGTCTATATCTAAAATTTCTGATATAGATTTGTTAGATGAAAACTTGTGAGCAATCGCCCATCTAGGTGCATTGGCAACAAAACCTAATCTTTTTTGTAGTTTAAAATCGTTTACTTTATAGACAATTCCATCGATATCAAAATCTAATTCATTCCTCTTTTTTTCAACCTCTAAATAGTTATTCATTAAATTCTTTATCCCTTTTAATTTTTTGTTTAATGAGTTTACTTTAAAACCCCATCTTTTTAGATTTTTTAAAAAATCAGTTTGATTTTTAATTTTTAAACCTTTTTCAAATCCATACGTATAAGCAATGAATTTAAGAGGGATTTTTTTTGTATCATTAGGATCTTTTTGTCTTAGCGATCCTGATGCTGCATTTCTTGGGTTTGCAAATTTATTTTTAAGTTTTTCAAAATCACTATTTTTAATAAATACTTCGCCTCTAATGTCAATTTCTTCAGGAAAATCTTTGCTTAATATTATCTTAGGTATATCTGATATTGTTTTTAAATTTGAGGAAATATCTTCACCTTCCTTTCCATCACCCCTAGAAAGACCAGTTAAAAATTTTCCATTTTTATAAATTAATGAGGCAGAAATTCCATCAATTTTCGGTTCTGCGCTGTACTCAATTTGCGGTGAATTAGCAATTTCTAAAAAATTAAATATTTTTTTTTCGAAGTTTTTTAAATCTTCCTCAGAAAAGGCATTTGACAGGGAAAGCATTGGGACTTGATGTGCAACCTTTTTAAAATTTTTAGATGGTTTATAGCCAACAATCTTTTGAGGTGAATCTTTGCTCTTTAAAAAACTATATTCATTCTCTAAATTAATGATATCTTTTTTAAGATTGTCAAAAGAAGCATCTGAAACTTCAGGACGATTTTCATCATAATATTTTTTGTTATAAAACTTAAAAAGTCTGATTTTTTCTTTATATTTTTTTTTGATCAAATTTTTATCCATATTAATCAAAAAGTTTTTTAAATTTTTTTACGACACCTTTCTTTTCTGCTTTTTTTAAATTATCAATTTTATAATCTTTATTAAAAATTTTATAAGTTTTTTTATACCATTCACCAGAAAGATAATTGTAACCTAACAAATTTGCATATTTTTGGGACTCTTCCATCAAGCCAAGCTTGTAGTAAATTTCTACCAATCGATGAATTGCTTCTTCAACAAAAATTGTTTGATCATATTGATCTAACACGTTTTTAAATCTATTAGCAGCTGCAATCCATTTTCCTTTTTTAATGTAATGTCTTCCTAAATACATTTCTTTGGATGCTATTATGTCATTTATTAAAGAAATTTTAAATCTTGCATCCATAGCAAAATCTGTATTAGGGTAATTTTCAGTAATAAAAATAAATTTTTTTTTTGCTCTTAATAAAGGGGCTGAGTCTCTTTTTTCATCTTCGATCGTCTCATAATAACACATCGCAATTAAATAATGAGCATAATCAAGATTATCTGCCTTAGGATAAGTTTTTAAAAACCTTTCAAGATTAAAAATTGCTTCAGCATAAAAATTTTGAAGATAATATGAATATGATGCCATTAATGCAGATCTTGGAGCCCACACTGATTGTGGGAACAGTAGTTCAGCTTCGAGAAATTTTTTAGCAGCAAAATAAGGATCGTTCTGACTTAAAGCCTCGTAGGCTTCCTTGTACGCTCCTACCATTTCCAAATCTTGCTTAGTTTCTTTAATAAGGGAAATTTCTTTTTCTTCTTTTGCACATGAGACTATTTTTAAAAAAAGTATTAAAATTAAAAAAATTTTAAGATTAAACATTAATTATTTATATACTTTTAGAAATAATTATAAAGTTTTATAATTTAAGCAATAGATCTTAGAATACTTCTATTGATAACTGAGTGAGGTAAGTTTCTTCCTTTAATTTCTAGGATAGAAAAATTTTCTTTATTTTCAAATATCTTCTTTAATAATTTATTTGTTAAGTAATGGCCACCTTGAGAGCAAACTACACTAGCTATCATTCTGTACCCACATGTATAAAGATCACCAATGCAATCTAATATTTTATGGTTAACAAATTCTTTCGTATTTCTTAAACCTTTATTATTTAAAATTTTTTCTCCTTTTACAACTATTGCATTATCTAAACTACCACCCTTTGCTAAACCCATTTCTTTAATTACTTCAATATCCTCATATAAACAAAAAGTTCTAGAAGAATATACATCCTCTAGGTCATCTTCAAAGACGCTTATTTTATTTCTCTGATCACCTATAATTAAATTTTCGTATTTTAATTTAAAGTCAATCTCTAATTTTAGTTTTGAGGGTTCAATTGAAATGAATCTTTCACCCTCAGAATATTTTACTTTTTTATTAATTGTTATAATTTTAATTGGAGAATCTGAAATCTTGAAACCTCCAACAATAATTTTTTTGACAAATTCTTTAGCTGATCCATCTAAAATTGGAACCTCTTCGTTATTAATTTCAATTAAAGCATTATCAACACCTAAACCAAATAATGCACCCATTAAATGTTCAATTGTTGAAACTTTAACACCAGATTCATTTGAAATTGTAGTGTTTAAAGATGTATTAGTTACGTTAGCAAAATTTGGCACAATTAAATTATTTTCTTTTAAATCAACTCTCTTAAAAATAATACCTGTATTAGGTGCAGAAGGTTTTATATCTAATGTAACTGGTCTACCACTGTGAAGTCCCACTCCACTGAAGGAAATTACGTTTTTAACTGTTTTTTGGTTTAATCTAGACACGATTGAGTTTTTATTCTGAATCTATGAATAATTGAAAACAACAAATGTTACTGAAAAATTCAACTTTTAACTAAAAAAATGGAAAAATCTTTCCAAAAATCCCTTATTTTTTTGAATTTTAGGAACCAAAAGAACTTCATTTTGATTAAATCCATCAATAATTTTATGAGCCATAGTAAAGATATTGTTTTCTTTTTTTTTAAAAAATTCTGTCAAATATTTAGCATTTAAAACTTTCTTGATAGAAATTTGATATTTTCTTAGAATATCTTCAAAATTTTTCAAAATATTATCTGGGAGACCTATAAAGGTTATATCTAAAGAAAAGTCCTTACAGTCAATTTGCTTAGGTAAAGAGGAAAAGTTTTTTTTATCAATTTGATAATTATCAATTAAAATATGAATTAATCTACAATTTTCTAAAGTTTTTTTACAGCAATCCCTAGACAATTCTAGTAAATTTTTTAGATTATGGTGATGAGAAATATTATCATTATTATTTTCTTTAATCGATATCTTAACAGGTAAAAAATCTTTACAGTCTAGAATAAGATATATACTTTTGACAAAGTTTTTTATTAACTTTTCAACTTTAAAAATATTCTTTTCAAGAAATATATCTAAGATCTCAAAATCTAACTCCCCTGAATCTTGATCAATAATAAGTTCTTCAAAAAATAAGGCTTTTGTCTCAGTGCTATTGTATACAGAAATAGATAATTTTGAGGAACTTACAAATAAATATGTATTAATAATTTGCTGATCATTCATATATAATAATTTGGTTTTTTTGTCGAAGATCTACAACTTTTAAATTTTTAAATTTTTCTTTTTTTAAGATTTTCAGATAAAAATTAAGAGACTGTTGAATATTATTTTCTGGTAATTTAATTAATATACCAGACTTCATCTCGATATCCCATCTTCCAGATGAAAAAAAAAATATTTTTTTAATATCTTTAAAATTCAAATTTGAATCATCAATCATTCTTTTAAATTCTAGAAAGTTGTGTATATCAAAGTTTCCAAAAATGAATGGAATGTCAGAGTCTAGTCTTAATGATCTAATTAATTTCCCATTAGACCCAACAAAATAAGAATTTCCATTTTGATTAGTGCTAGCAAGAAATTTAGTTTTATCGATTTTAATCTCTAAAGTAGATGGATATTTTTTGAATATTGAATATTTTTCTATTAATTCGTTTGAATTTATAACTTTTTTAAGTTGTTCCTTATCTAAAAAAAATAAATTTTGGATTTTAAAAATCTTTAATTCCTCTGATAACTTTATTTTATTTTTTTCATCAAGACCTAAAATCTTAATTTCACTTATTTTTGGTACTGAAAGATTATTTAAAGTTTTATTATTTAAAGTAGTAAGTACAATTAATAAAAAAAAATAAAAAAAAATTTTTTTATTTATTTGAAGAGGCATCTTGAATAATTAATTTGATTAGTTTTAAAAAATTAATACCATGAAATGCAGCTATTTCAGGCACTAAAGATAACTTTGTCATACCTGGTTGAGTATTAATTTCTAAAAGATAAAACCTATTCTTGTAAAATTTAAAATCTGAACGAGTTACGCCCTTACAATTTAGTAATTTATGTGCCTTATGAGCAATATTCATTAATTTTTCGTAATTTTTTTTTGTTAAATCTACTGGTATTATATGTTTTGTTTTTGCTTTTGGATTATATTTAGCTTCAAAGTCGTAAAATTTTCTTTTCGGCCTTAACTCTATAGCACCAAGCTTCTTTGAGTTTATTATGGCTGCCTGTATCTCTCTTCCAGGTATAAATTCTTCTATTATTATTTCTTTGTATTCTCTTAAAAGTTTTAATTTCTTTTTGATATTTGATTTTGAGCACATAAATACATTTACACTAGATCCTTCATTGATTGGTTTTATAACAACAGGAAATCTTAAATAATTACTAATTTTTTTTATTAATTTATTATTTGTAATGTCAAATGAGTACTTAAAATACTTGGGAGTTAGTATTTGGTTCTTGATAAAAATTTTTTTTGATATCAATTTATCCATTGCTTTAGCAGAAGAAATTACTCCAGAATGCGTATAAGGTATTTTAAAGCCCTCAAGTATAGTTTGAATATATCCATCTTCACCAAATTGACCATGAAGTGCATTGAAGATTACATTTGGTTTAAAAGATCTTACTATTTTTGGAAGTTGAGAACTTGGCTCAGTAATTTTTACAGTATATCCGTTCTTGAGTAGTTCTCTTGCTACTTGTTTTCCAGTATCAAGACTTATTATCCTCTCTTTTGATATACCGCCTGATATAATTAAAATTTTTTTTTTCAAGTTACTCCAGTATTTTAATCTCTTTCTCTAATTTTATCCCAGTTTTTTCCAAAACCTTTTTTGATACAAACTCAATTAATTTATTCATATCTTTAAAAGTAGCATTTCCTCCGTTTACAAAAAAATTACAATGTTTGTTTGAAATATGAGCATCCCCAAATTTTTGGTCTAAGGGAACAGATTCTTTTATTAATTCCCAAACTTTTTTGTCAGTTTGAGATATTGGATTTTTAAAGGTACTCCCACTTGTTTTTATTTTAGATGGTTGAGATTTATTCTTTTTTTCCTTAAGGAAAACAGTTTTTTTTTTAATATCATTCATTTGTGCCTTAACTCCTTTAAAAGATGCGCTAAGAAAAATTAAATCACTTGGTAAATCATTTTTTCTATACTCAAAATTAATATCTTTAGAGTTAATTGTTACAACTTTACCTAATCTATCTATCGCTTGAATAGATAACAATATATCTTTAAATTCTTTTCCAAAACATCCTGCATTCATTTTTATTCCTCCTCCAATAGTTCCTGGGATGCAAGATAGAAACTCAAAGCCACTTAAGCTATGATTGATTGCAAAATCAGACAATTGTTTATCTAATACACCACTTCCAGCAATAATTACGTCTTTTCCAAGAAGTGATATGTTATTAAAATATTTACTTAATTTAATCACTATTCCATTAAATAAAGAGTCTTTTATTAAAGTGTTAGAACCCGCACCTAAAATAAATATTTTTTCCTTATTGTTAATTATTTTTAAAAATTTTATCAGCTCTTTTAAATTTTCTGCTTTAAAGAAAACTTTACATTTTCCACCTATATTAAACCAATTTTTTTTTCGGAGTTCATACTCAAATTTAACATTTGGTTCAAATTCTTTTAATAATACTTTTAATTTTTCAATTTTCATTTCATTAGTTGAGGCATTCTAATCATCCAATTAGAGATAGATCCTGCCCCCATTCCTATTACAATTTTTTTTCCAGTCATATTTTTTTTGAGAAATTTTGCTAATTCATATTCATCATGAATTAAAAACAATTTTACTTTTGAATTTTTTATAATTTCTTTTGCAAAATCTAAATAATTAAATCCCAACTTCATTTTTTCTCCAGCATTAAATAATGGACATAAAATCACGATATCTGCATTATTAAAAGCAAATGAAAATTCTCTACGTAGATCCTTAAGTCTTGAAACTCTATGAGGTTGAAAAATACATACTTTTTCAAAGTTTTTATAAACTTTTTTGACACCATTAAGTACTTCTTTAATTTCAGTAGGATGATGAGCATAATCATCATAAAAATCAATATTGTTAAAAGAAAAAATTTTATTAAATCTTCTTTGAACACCTTTAAAATTTAATAAGCCTCTTTTTATATTTAAGATAGAAATTCCTACTGTCATTGAGACCGCAGCTGCTGCAACTGAATTTCTTATATTGTGGATACCAAGTAATGGTATTTTTATTTTTCTAATACTCATTTTTTTTTTTGTTTGGAAGGTTTATAATCAAATCAAACTCAGAAAATGTTTTCTCCTGATTGACATTTTTAATTAAAAAGTTTGATTTTGAATTGATTCCATAAGTATAAAAATTTTGATTTTTTAATGTTTTTACAAGGTCTCTATTAATTTTATCGTCTATGCATATGAAAGACTTTCCAAAAGATGGAACTTTATCAATAAATTGTTCAAAATATTTTTTTAAATCATTCATCGATTTATAAAAATCCATGTGTTCTCTATCTATGTTTGTAATTATTGAATATGTTGGAGGTATATGAATAAAACTACCATCTGACTCATCAGCTTCTAATATTGACCAATCACTTTTACCAAGTTTAGCAGTGTTTTTAATCGAATTTATAACTCCTCCATTAATGATAGTTGGATCCAATTTAGTTCTTTGAAAAATTGATGCTACGAGAGAAGTCGTTGTTGTTTTGCCATGTGAACCGACAACAACTATATTTTTCATTAGGGAGACAATATGAGCCAACATTTTTCCTCTTTGAATAATTGGTAATTTTTTTCTTTTGGCCTCAATTATCTCTGGATTATGATTCTTAATTGCAGATGAAATTACAACTATTGTTGCATTTTTCAAATTTTGTTTTTTCTGTCCTATGAAAACTTTTATTTTTTCTTTTTTTAATCTCTCAATATTTTTGTTTAGAGAAATATCACTTCCTTGAACTTGAAAACCTTTTCCTTTCATGATCAAAGAAAGACCACTCATGCCTATTCCACCTATTCCAACAAAATGAATAATCTCAGTTTTTGCTAATTCAATTTTCATTTATAATTCTTGATATTTTTTGATTAACATTAATCCAAGTGTTTTGGTAATTTAATTTTTTTAAATTCTCTTTTTTTTTTGATAAACTTGCCTTATCTCTTAAAATGCCAATTAAAAACTCCTCAAATTTTTCGCTTAGAATATCTTGATTTAGAATCCAGCAACAATCTTCGTTTTTGTAAAAATTTGCGTTTTCGTATTGATGATTATCTTTCGAATTAGGTAGTGGAACAGCTAAAAATGGAATATTAAGTATGGATAATTCTGCCAAAGTAGATGCACCTGCACGTGAAATACAAAAATCAGATTTCTTAACTAAATTCAAAAAATTATTATTAAAGCTAAAAATTTCACATTTGATGTTATTCTTAGAATAAAAATTTTTGAGGTTAAAAATATTTTTTTCTGTTGTTTGATGAATCACTTTTAATGCATATTTTTTTGATATGTTTACAATTGGTTTTTTTAAAATTTCATCAAAGATACTTGCACTCTGGCTTCCACCAACAATGGATAAAACAAACTCATTTTTTTTTTCTTTAAATGTATGTGTTTTATAAAATTCTTCTCTAACTAATGGGTTTATGGTTACTATTTTATCTCTAAATTTATCAGGAAAATTTTTAATTCGGTCAGTATAGCAAATAATTTTTACACAAGAATTTAAAAAATATCTATTAGCTCTACCTAAAACAAGATTAGGTTCTAACAAAAAAATTTTTAGTCCAAGAAATTTACTTGCTATTATTAATGGTAAAGACATGTATCCACCAGTCGATATCATTGTAGTAATTTTTTCTGATTTCAATAGAAAGATAGACTTTAGAGTGAGAAAAAAAATCACAATTAGATTAAACGGTACCAAAAAAAAATTACCTAACTTCGGAGTATTTATAATTTTAAGATTGTTGATATCTTGTCTTATAAATTTTGTTCCTCTTTTATCTGTAGAGATAATTATATCATTTTCATTTTGTAAGTGCTGATTTAAAATAAAAGCAGGTATTACATGTCCACCTGAGCCTCCAGTAGAAATTAATAATTTATTTTTCATATCAATTAATTTTTCTTTTTGTTAAATTAAGAATAATTCCTGATAAAATGGAAATACTTATTATTGAAGAGCCCCCATAACTTATATATGGAAGTGTCATACCTGTAGTTGGAAATAGTCTTATATTAACTCCGATATGTATCATAACTTGCATTAATATTAAACTAACGCACCCTGTTAAAATTAATTTTATTCTAACTTCATTTTCTAAGTATACTTTTTTAAAAACTGAATAGATAAATACTAAAAACAAAAATAAGATTAGAATTATGGCAATAACACCAAACTCTTCTGAAATTACAGAAATTATATAGTCAGTGTGTGCCTCGGGAACTCTATTCTTTAATGTGCCTTCACCAATTCCTTTTCCAAAAAAACCACCACTTATTATCGACTCAATTGCTTTATCTGACTGAAAATTATGTGTACCAGTTTCAGTATCAAAAAAAGATAAAACCCTATTTTTAATATATTCAAATTTAGGAACTAGAAAAATTAAATAGGAAAATAAAAAAATTAATATAAAAAATAAAATTACTAAAAAGATAATACTTATTCCTGATGTAAAAATCAAAATTGACCAACTAAAGAAAATCAAAAAAGTTTGACCAATGTCTGGTTGGACAGCCAACAATAATGCAATCCCAAGTGTCACTAAAAAAGATAGTAAGTACTTAAAATGAATATTTGAATATTTTTCACTGCTTAAAAGTAAACTTATAAAAATAATTAAAAATGGTTTTACTAATTCTATTGGCTGAAATCGTGGTAATAAATATAAATCAATCCATCTTTTTGATCCCTTAACTTCTATTCCTACAAAAGGGACTAATACTAAAAAAATAAAGATAAAAAGAAAATTAAATATGAGTATTTGTATAGTCTTTCTTGATCAATCGACGATAAGGCGAAGATAACGATTACTCCTAAGAAAATAAAAGACAAATGTTTAAAAAAAAAGGAATAATCATTAGTATCTAGTTTGTCTGATGCAATTAAAGATGTTGATACTAGTGAGAAAAATAAACCTGTTATAAAAAGAAAAATAATTATTGAAAAGATAAATTTATCTATATTCTTCCACCATTCATAATACAAGTTATGTAGTGATTTTTTTACTTCCATAAATGTTTCTTAATAAGTTTATTAAAATATAGACCTCTATCTTCAAAATTTTTAAAATCGTCAAAAGATGCTGCGCAGGGACTAAATAATAAAGTTTGTTGAATTTTTTTTTTCTTTTTAATTAATGAAAAAATTTTTTTTAATGCATCCTCTAATTTTTTAAAATTTTCATAGGAAACTTTTCCTTTGAGTTTTTTATTAAAAAATTTTTTATATTTACCATAAATAAAGGCTTTGATTTTATTTTGGCGTTTTTTTGATAAATTAAATTTATCTCCTTTTTTTGGAATTCCTCCTAGTAACCATAAAATGTTATGATTAGCTTTTAAAACCTCTATTGAAGACGAAAAACTTGTTGATTTAGAATCATTTATAATAATCAAATTTTTTTTATTATAAATTATCTGTTGACGATAATTTAATCCTCTAAAGTTTTTAAGTACATCTAAAATCAAATTATTTTTTAATTTTAATTTTTTTGAGATCTGTAATAGAAAACACAAGTTTTCCCTATTTGTTTCAATATTAAAATACTTGTTTTTTATATTACTTAAATAATTATTTTTTCTATCTGTATCAACTTTTATTAATTTACTTCTAAGTTTATTTTTTTTTAGCCCTCTCCTAATAAGTGGATCATTTTTTTTTATAAAAGAAAAATGTCCAAAAGATTGATTTTTTAAAAGCTTAAACTTTGAATTTATATAATTATTAATATTTTTATGTCTTTCAATATGATCTGGATAAATATTTAATATTACTGCATATTTAGATTTAAAAATTTTGCTGTATTCTAATTGATAAGAGGAAGCCTCAATAACAAAAATTGTTTTTTTTTTTTATTTTTTTTGATGCCAAAATTGGAAAACCTATATTTCCAACTAATCTAACATCAAATTTGTGTTTCAATAAAACTTCATATAAAAGCTGACAAGTTGTAGATTTTCCATTTGTTCCAGTTATTGTAATACAATTATTTTTGTAAAAAGAAAAAAATACGTCCAAATCAGAATATATTTTATCTTTATTGTCTAATAAAAATTTAGATAATTTACAATTATTGATATTAATTCCCGGGCTAATAATTATTTTATCAAAATCTAGTTTTTTTATTTCTTTTTTGATAATTAATTTCTTTTTAATATCTTGATCTCTAAACTTTATTTGAAAGTCATCAAATAAGAAAACATGGTTTTTTTTTTTTAAAAATTTAAAGGCAGCAAGACCACTCTTTCCTAAACCATAAATCAATATTTTCTTGTTTAAAAAAATATTCAAAATAGTCTCCTTATCTCAACTTAAGTGTAGCTAAACCAATCATCGCTAAAATTATTGAGATAATCCAAAATCTAATTACAACCGTAGATTCTGGCCAACCTTTTTTTTCAAAATGATGATGAATTGGTGCCATTTTAAAAATTCTTTTTCCAGTCATTTTAAATGAAATTACTTGTACCATTACAGATAGAGCCTCAAGAACAAACAAGCCTCCCGTTATTGCTAAAACTATTTCATGTTTTGTGATTATTCCTACCGCTCCTAAAGAACCACCCAGTGATAATGAGCCTGTGTCACCCATAAATATTTTTGCTGGTGGAGCATTAAACCATAGGAAGCCCAAACAAGCCCCAATTATAGCTCCACAAAATATTGATATTTCACCAGTTCCTTCAATATATAATATTTGAAGATACTCTGAAAAAACTATGTTTCCAGTTACATAACTTATAAAAGCAAAACACCCGGCTACCAAAATTACAGGAACTGTAGCCAAACCATCCAAACCATCAGTCAAATTCACTGCGTTGGATGAACCTACAATAACAAAAATTGAAAAAGGTATAAAAAACCAACCTAAATTAATTATAAGATTTTTAAAAAATGGAAAATAAAGATTTTTAAATTCATCATACTCAACAAAATTAGTTAAAATAATTAATCCTACCATAGCTAAAAAAATTTGAATAACTATTTTAAACTTCGAAGAAATTCCAGACGAACTATTTTTTTTTATTTTTTGATAATCATCATAAGCACCAAGAAGGCCAAATGATGAAACAATATACAAGCAAAATATTATATAGATATTTTTTAGATCTGCCCAAAGTAAAACCGATATAATCAATCCTAATAAAATAATTACTCCACCCATTGTTGGAGTTCCAATTTTTTTTATAATATGATCTGATGGTCCGTCTTCTCTTATAGGATTAAAAATTTTTCTATTTGAGAACAATCTAATAAATGGTCCCCCAATTAAAAGTGCAATCAATAATGATGTAAAAAATGCTAGTCCTGTTCTAAAAGTAATATATTTAAAAACATTTAAAAAAGTAAATGTCTCCACATACCTTAAAAATAATTCATACAGCATAATAAATTTTTTGTTTTAAATTATTAGTTATTTTATGAAGACCCGTAGAATTTGATCCCTTTATCATTAGATAATCATTATTATTTATGTTCTTATTAATCAAATCAATAATACCTGATTTATTTTTTAATATTTTGGCTTTTTTGTTTGATTTTAAACCTTTAAAAGTTTCTTTAACAAATCTTCCTGTAACATAAACCCTGTCAATTTTCGTTTTATTTATAATCTTACTAATTAGTTGATGCTGTTTCATAGAATGTTTTCCTAATTCAAGCATGTCACCTAATAATAAATGTTTTTTTGAATTTTTTGTTTCAATTTTATCATAATTTTCTATTGCAGTTTTTAATGATAAAGGATTAGAATTATATGTTTCATCCACTAAGAAAAATTTTTTATTTTTCAGTGTTATCTTAGTAATATCCCCTCTACCAGCTAAGTTTTTAAAATTTAAAAAGTTATCACTTTTTAATTTGCTAACATCAACATAACAACTTATGGCTGCTATAGTAGCTAATATATTGTATAAATGACTTTTGTTATCATTGTTAGACTTAAAATTAACAATTAAATCATCAATATTTATATGTAAATTAAATATATTTTTAATTTTTTTTATTTTTATCAATTTCACATTAGGAAATTTACTATCAATACCAAATGTGAAGACTTTTAATCTTTTTTTTAATGCTAATTTTTTATGAAAATTATAGAAATTATCATCCATGTTTAAAATAATAAAACCCCCTTTTTGGATATTATCTATTATTTCTGCCTTAGCAGAGGCAATTTTATTAATATTTTTAAAATTTTTAGAATGTGCGTAACTAATATTTGTAATGACTCCTAAGTCAGGTTTGATAATTTTTGTTAAATTATCTATCTCACCTTTTTTATCCATTCCAACTTCAAAAACTCCAAAGTTATCATCTTGTTTTAAATTAAATAAACTAAGTGGCACTCCATATTTATTATTAAAAGATTTAGGCGAATAAGAAGTTTTTGATATTTTTTTTAAAGTATGCCCAATCATTTCTTTTAGTGTTGTTTTTCCACAACTACCTGTTATTGAAATTATTTTTGCATTAATATTTTGTCTAAAAATTGATGAACATTTAGTTAAAAAATCGAGACTATTCTTAACTTTAACTTGTTTTGATAACGGGAAATTTTTATTTAATTTATTGACTATTGCTAAGCTTGATCTTTTTTTAAAAACATCTGAAACAAACATATTTCCATCATTCTTCTTTCCTTTTATAGCAAAAAAAATATCATTTTTTTTTATTGTTTTTGAATTTATAGAAATATTTTTAATAGGTAATTTTGTAGATAATTTTGATTTAGACTCTTCTTTTATAATATTTAACTTTAAATCATTTGATAGAAATTTATTCTTAAAATTTATAGCTTTTAAAATTACTTCTCTATCAGAGAAAAATAATTTCTTTTCTCCATAATCTTGAGTTTTTTCATGACCCTTACCTGCTACTAATAGTAAATCACCAGTTTTAAGATCCATTATGGCATTATGTATTGCTTTTTTTCTATCTGGAAATTCAAAAAATTTTTTTTTCTTAATTCCTTTTTTAATGTCTTTTCTAATTTTTGATGGGCTCTCACTTCTTGGGTTGTCATCTGTAAGATAAATTCTATCAGAATATTTTTCGACAATTTTTCCCATTTTACTCCTTTTTTTCACATCTCTCTCTCCACCACATCCAAAAACTATATTAATATTACTTTTTGGAAATTGTTCCCTTACGCTAGATAAAGCTAATTCTAATGCAGCTGGGGTATGAGCGTAATCCAAAATTACCCTGCTTAAGTTTTTAATATTTCCGATTTTTTCAAGTCTACCTTCGACAGGTTTAATTTTTGAAATTACATTTATAATCTTTCTAAATTTTAAACCACTCTTATGAGCTGCTAAAATAGCCATAAGTATATTTTTAATTTGTATTCTTCCTATTAGATTAAGATTAATTTTATATTTTTTTTTATTAAACCTAATAATTAAAATTTGTTTTTCATTAACAAAATCATGTGAAATTAATTCTATACCCTTTTTTTTTGCTAAAATGAGATTTAAATTTAAATTATTCTTTAAAGAAATAGTTCTAATTTTTTTATATTGTGGAATTTTAGCATCAGTAATTATGTCTCCTCTCCTTTTTGTAAGTTTTTCAAATAGATATAACTTCGATTTTAAATAATCACTCATCTTTTTATGATAGTCTAAATGATCATGTGATAAATTAGTGAATATTCCAATATCAAATAATAGACCATCAAGTCTATTTTGTTTTAATCCATGACTTGAAGCTTCCATAATTACATATTCAACTTTTTTTTTTCTAAGATCTTTTAGGATATTAAATAATTGAATTGGATCTAAGGTTGTATTTATTAAATTTTTTTTTTTACCTTCACTTCTTATGCCTAAAGTTCCAATTGAGGCAACTTTTTTTAAATTCATTTTTAATATTTGATAGTAAAAATCTGAAATTGATGATTTGCCATTTGTGCCTGTAACAGCAACTAATTTCTTTGGTTGTTTTCCTAAAATTTTAAATGAAACGTTTGCTAATAATTTTCTCACATTTGGGGTATGTATAAATATAATATCTTTTTTTTCTAAATTAGTTTTTTTTTCTGAAATGATTATTTTAGCACCCTTTTTAATTGCTATATCTATGAATCTATTTCCATCAAATTTATTACCCTCTATAGCAAAAAAAATATTATTTTTTTTAATATTTGAGCTTTCAAAGGAAATACCTGAGAAAAAAACTTCTCTATATTTTTTTTCTAAATTAGGAATATAATCTTTTAGTTGCATCAATTAATTAACTTCACTGTATTTTGTGGCTAAAATAGGCCCAATTTTCTCTACAATTTGACCAGCAGCTTCAACAGTAGTCCAGCCAGATGTATTAAATGGGGTGCCTTTATATTTTATATTAGACCCATCTCTATAATGATAGATATAGTCTTCATTAGTTTTTGGTTCATCGAGCATAACTGCCAGTACAAATTTTGGTTTTGACGTAGGAAACACGGATACAAAAGAATTTATTTTCTTCTTTGAGTACCTACCATCTATACTTTTTTGAGCGGTTCCTGTTTTGCCACCAATCTCATAGCCACTTACATTTGCCAAAGATGCAGTTCCCTCATTTGTAGATACTATTTTTCTCAATATAGGTAAAATTTTTTTCGAAACTCCATCGTTTATAATTTTTTTTTTTTGTTTTAGTTGTTTATTTTTTATCAGTATAGGTTTAATTTCATATCCTCCATTTGTAACTATTGAATAAGCTTTTGCTAATTGAAGTAATGTAGTTGTAATACCATGACCAAATGAAGCTGTTGCAAGGGGGCATTTTCCCCAATTAAATTTTATAGGCTTACCAACTTCCTCAATATCAAAGTTTATTTCCTCAGAAACACCAAGTTTTGACAAAAATGATCTAAATTTTTCAACTCCAATCTTTTGCCCTATTTTGACTGAACCAACATTTCCCGATCTAATAAGAATTTGTTCAGCAGTCAAATTAGATGGTATTTTTTCGTCATACTCTCTTATTGGAAATCCTGCACAAGTTAAAGATTTTGGTAAATCAACAAATTTGGTATCAGGTTCAATAATATTTTCATTTAAGCCAGCTGCAATTGTAAAAGTTTTAAAAACTGAGCCAAATTCATATACCCCTTTCGTAGCCCTATTTATGTAGTTGATATCAGAGATTGTTTCTCGTCTATTAGGATTGAAATCTGGTAAAGAAACTAAAGATAATATTTCCCCGTTATTTACATTCATCAAAATAGCAGCACTACCAATAGTATTAAAAATTTTGTTAAATTTAACCAACTCATCTCTTATTAGAAATTGAATATCTTTATCGACTGTTAATTCGATAGGTTCTTGAATTTGTTTCAAATCACGATCAAGAGATTTCTCTAAACCAGAAATTCCATTATTATCTTCATCAATTTGACCAATTATATGGCTAAATAAATTTTTATCAGGGTAAATCCTAGTTAATTTTTCCTCAGGTTGAATTGACTTATCACCTAATTGCATTATTTTTTCATAATTTTCATTTGAAATTTTTTTTTTCAAAATAAAAGAAATTTTTATTTTTAAGTTTAGATTCTATTTCATCATAATTTTTGTTTGGAAAAATATATTTTAAATTTATTAATAATCTTTTCTTATCGATAACTTTTTTAGAGCTTATTCCAATGTCTATAGAACTCACAGTTTTAACAATATAATTTCCGTTTCGATCTACAATGTCTGCTCTATAAAGCTTGTTTGTTAATTGATTTAATCTATTTTTTGAATTTACCTTTATATCTCTAGATCCTAAATGAATTAAATGAATTGAATAAATAAAGAAAAAAATAAAAAAAATAAAAAAAATAAAAGATATTCTTTTAAAAGATATATTTAAATTTGATCTATTTTTATTAAAGAAAAAATCACCTTGTTGATCTTCTAAAATAATTCTAAAATTTTTATTTTTCATTTACATCAAAAAATTTTAATTTTTTTATTTCTAATCCGTCTAAGGATTGTTTAATTACTTTTATTTGGTCGATATTTTTTTTTTCTAATTCGTCTTCGAAATAAAGATTTTGGAATTCGAGTAATTTTTCTGTTGAGCTTAAATATTCATATTCTAATTGCATATTTTCAAAATCCTTTTTCAAAATTCTTATATTCTCTTGAAAAACAAAGATTTCATCATCAATGCGCTTGGTAGAATTTTTTATAAAAGCAGTAAACAATATTAAAAAAAAATCAAAAAAATTACAAATATTTTTTTCATAATTTATTTCCAATTTTTTCAATTTCGAGAATTTTTTTAAATTGTTCTAAAATATCTGTCTCAAAATTATAAAAGTTTTCTTTTTTAATCACAAATCTAAGTTTTGCAGATCTTGAAGAGATATTTTCCTTTAATTCTTTTTCAGTTGCAATTTTAGGTTTTTTTTCTGGCATTTTAAATAAAGTGTCAGGTTGATTAATCTTAGGTAGATATCTAGAAATACTTTTGTTTTCCGACAAACTTCTAAAAAAATATTTGACTATTTTGTCTTCCAACGAATGGAAAGTAACAACTACCAAAATTCCATTTTTTTTTAATACTTTAGCTGCAGAGATAAGACCGTTTATTAATTCACTTATTTCTTTATTAACAAATATCCTCAAAGCCTGGTATACCTTTGTAGCACTGTGGACTTTAAAATTTTTTTTTCTTTTTGTTTTTTCAATTATCTCGATCAGTTTTTTATTATCAATTTCATATTCTTTTCTTTCTTTTACTATTCTACTTGCAATTTTTTTTGCCTCGGTTTCGTCACCAAAAAATTTAAAAATTTTTTCAAGTTCATGTGCATCTAGCTTATTGATAACGTCTTTTGCTGAAAAATCATTTAATCCCATTTTCATATTTAGATCTCCTAGGGAATTAAATGATAAACCTTTTTTTGGATCTTTAATTTGTGAGTAAGAGTAACCTAGATCGAAAATTACAGCCTTAATATTTTTATTTTTAAGCTTGAGGTTTTCCAACTGACTAAATTTTTTATTTCTAAATATAAATCTATCTTCATATTTTTTTGAGAATTCGTTAGCTCTTTTTTTTGTTTCTGGATCTCTATCTAAAGCAATTACACAAGTATCTTTATACTTTAAGATTTTTTCAGAATATCCTCCTTGACCAAAAGTGCAGTCAATAAATGTGCCACCATGTTGAGGGGAAATAATGCTTACTAACTCATTAAGCAATACCGGATAATGCTTTGTATAATCCGATACCATGGTGGCTTCCATTTATTTTTTTGAAGACCATTAATTTTTTTGTCTTCTTAAAAATGCAGGAATTTCAAGATCATCCTCATCATTATTTTCAATGGGTGCTTCAATCAATTCATCTGTCCTAGATGATTGATCATCAGAATTAAATAAATCTGGTTCATTCGTATCAACACCAAATTCCTTTAAATCACCTGAAAGTTCAGAATTATTATCAGATACATCAATGGCTTCCTGAGAAAAAGAAACTTCATTTTCCCCTGAAGTATTTTCAACAATACTCTCTGCATCTTGGTTTCTTAGAAGTTCTTCATGATACTGTTTGTTCACATCGTCAATTGACTCATTTATATTTTGAGAACTCACTTCATTTTCAAGTTTTAAGGCATTCGCACCATGAGATATTGGATTTGGATTTGAACTTGAAAAACTAAACGACGCAGTTCCATCATTTTTAATCGGGTCCGAATAACCAGGATTTCTATTCTGTATTCTATGAACCATATTTATTACAGATTTTGATTCTGGTTGCTGACCATCTAGTGCGGTTGCTACTATTGATACACGAATCTTTCCATCTAGAGATGGATCAATAATTGAGCCATTAATTATCTCAGCTTCTGTGTCAACTTCAGACCTAATTTTATTTACAATTTCATCAACTTCAAAAAGTTTAAGATCTTCTCCACCAGTAATATTTATTAGTAAACCTTTTGCACCTTTAAGTGAATAATCATCAATTAATGGATTATTTAAAGCTAATTCTGTCGCTTTTTCGGCTCTTCCTTCACCTTCTGCTTCACCAGTTCCCATCATTGCTTTTCCCATTGAGCTCATCACTGTTTCAACATCTGCAAAATCCAAATTGACCAAGCCATCTTTTACCATCAAATCTGTTACACTTTGAACTCCATGTCTTAAGATGCTGTTTGATAGTTGAAAAGACTCTTTGTATGTAGTTTGCTCATTAGCAATTTTAAATAAATTTTGGTTAGGAATTACTATAATGGTATCTACATGTTTTCTAAGTTCTTCAAGACCTTCATGCGCTCTTCGCATTCTTGATGGTGCTTCATATAAAAATGGTAAAGTTACTACACCCACAGTAAGAATATTTAATTCCTTAGCAGCTCTAGCAATTACATGTGCAGCACCAGTGCCAGTTCCTCCACCCATTCCAGCAGTAATAAAAACCATATTCGCACCTTTAAGAATATCAACTATATCATTTAAAGATTCATTTGCTGCTGCTAAACCTATCTCGTGTTTTGCTCCAGCGCCTAAACCTTTAGTCAAGTTTAAACCAATTTGAATTCTTGTTTTTGATTTACTTGTTTTCAAATCTTGAGCATCAGTATTTACAGCTACAAATTCAACGCCATCTACACCTGCGTCGATCATCTCATTTATTGCATTTCCACCTGCTCCCCCTACTCCAAGAACTAATATTCTTGGTTTTAATTCTTTTATTTCTGGTATCTTAAAGTTAATTGTCATTTTATTATCCCCCGTTATTAATTAAGTTGACTCTCCCATTTAAGGCTAGAACGATTTAAGTTTGCTTTTTTCTTTGCGTTAACCTTAAATTTTTCAAAAATTGTTGGTTCCCATATTTGGAAAGTTTTTCCTTGTCCAACAAAAATCATGTTATTTTTAATTTTTGCATGTTTTAATAATTTTGGTGTTAATGAAATTCTACCTTCTCCATCAAATTGTAAATTTATACTTTCAGATAATATTGATGTGGCAAAAAAATCTCTTTTTTCCTCAAAAGGATTTAAAGATTCTATGGAATTAGAAATTTTTTCTATTCTATCCTGTGGCCATGATTCAATACAATAATTATTGAATGATGGATAACAAATAATACCATTGTAACCTAAGTTTGATAAATATGATCTAAAACTTGCTGGCACTGACACCCTTCCTTTTTTGTCCAATTTGTTTTCGTAGGTTGATAAAAACATAAACCATAAATCCCTTTATTCCCAATTTATGGGAATTTATGGGATAATATGGGTTTTATATATATACGTCAATACCTAATATTTGGATATAATTGGGGTTTTTATTCAGAAAAAAATATTTTTTTAAAGAGTAGAAAATGAGAACAAACTAAGAAAATATTAATGATATTAATTTTTTTAGATTGCCAGATAAACTGTAAGCCGGGTTCTGTCTTTTAAACTTACCATTTATCTAGGCTTAAGATTGCTCTTAAGCTCAAGCAACTAACCCTGATGACGAGCCAAGGATGGCTTTTAGTTTTTTAACAATGTCATCTCTACTTAGTCTTGC
>MDTD01096361.1_pt1 | contig 30164 bp, 28 predicted proteins | sample 811221 | NCBI WGS metagenome assembly MDTD01 (sample SAMN05326646, study PRJNA326480) | marine metagenome | isolation source: seawater | place: Pacific Ocean: South West | collected 2011 | reverse complement strand
TCATTGCACTCCATCAAGAAATTAGTGCAATAATTGGCACTACCAAGCAACCTCCCTCCGATTGGCAGACGAGTGATTTGTTCCTGGTGAAAGGCGGGGACAACAAGCTCTTCTTTACTTCCCTTCATCCAGTCTCTTTTTCCGTCAACCAAAAACGTCTTACAGCCTACTCCCCACCCAGAACCCGACTTTTCTACAACGCCACCGAGAGCTTTGGCAATAAGCTGGTGTCCAAAGCATATTCCGACTGTGGGAATCTTCTCTTGATTTAACCAACTCACGAAGCTAATCAAGCTCGTTATCCACTTCTCGTTATCGTTGACAGAGAACCTGCTCCCGCTGATTATAAAACCATCTACTTCTCCCGAAGTGTTTGGCAACTCAGTCTTACAGGCATCGTATACTATCCAACTAATTTGAAACCCCAGACCATTAAATGCTTTCTGGTACATTTCGGGGTAATCCCCAAAACTAGCAAGGAGCCCCTCAGGCACATGATCACAGAGGAGGAGGCCAATTTTTATCTTCATCAATTATTCTTTAATAAAATTGCAAAACTTAAATAGAGTATGTTCTATATCACTATCTTGGTAAACTATAACCTTTCTTAACTACACTCAGACAGGAATAATTAGGAGGTAAACAATGCCCAGAGAGGCTACATTGACGGTGGTTTCAGATCCAATTTGCCCCTGGTGTTATATTGGAAAAGCTCGGCTGGGTTTGGCTTTAAAAGAAATCGAACCAGAAATAAGCCTACGAGTGGAGTGGAACCCCTTCGAGCTGAATCCTTCTTTGCCGAAAAAAGGAATGGACCGCGCTGACTATTTAAGGATTAAATTTGGCTCAACGTCCACAGCAAAAAAGATTTACAGGCAGATTCTCATAAACGCCGAGGCTGACAAATTGGAACTCAACCTCGAAGCCATTAAAAAAGTACCTAACACGCGAGATGCCCACAAGTTAATCCTATCTGCGAACAGCCCGAAGTTACAAAATCTCATTGTGAGCAAGTTATTCGAGGCCTACTTTATTTTAGGGGTCGATATTGGCGAGGCGAATAACCTACTGGATATCGCAGCAAAGTCTGGATTGCAGCGCTCAGAAGCAGAAAACATTCTTATTGACCCTGAACTGAACTCTCGAGTAGAGGCGCTTGAAGAACAAGTTAGCGATCTCGGCATAATGGGGGTGCCAGCCTTTCTCTATAATGGACACTATCTTTTTTCAGGAGCACAATCTACTGAAACTATTAGACTATCAATAATTAAAGCTCACAAAAGACATCTTTAAATGTTAAGTAGGAATGAGTTCCCCTCTTTGGAAAATAATTGGCGAAATGATATTGCCGAGATTGCTATTGCAAGTTACGAGCATTTTACTGGGGAATCTGTTGTTGATTGCAAAAATAAATTTTCCTCGCCCGCTGAGGCTCTTTTTCACCTAAACCGTCCTCTACTAGTTCATGACACCCAATCCGATCCAATTTTCTGTTATGGAAACTTATTAGCTCTAGAAATTTTTGAGTACAATTGGGAAGAGCTGATCAAACTTCCAAGTCGCTTTTCGGCGGAGGTAAAGCAGCAAGAAGACAGATTAAAAATGATGAAAGAGATTAAAAAAACTGGATATGCGAAAGGATATTCTGGGACAAGGATAACCAAAACAGGTAAACGGCTTAAAATTGGAGATACCACGATTTGGAACTTACTTGGGCCTAATTTAGAATTCCGTGGCCAAGCCGCTCTTATAAAAACATTTGAATACCTCTGATTGAACTTAACCACGCTTGTAAGCACCTCTTCACAAAAGAGCTTAACGCAAAGGAGTAGATTTTGAGCCAAACTAAAACCGTACTCATTACAAATGACGATAGTATCGATTCTCCGTTTTTGGAGCTTGCGATCAGATCATTGAAAAAGTTTTGCAACTTGGTAGTTGCAGTGCCAGCAACAGAGCACAGCTGGAAAGGCAAGTCGATGACCCGGCATGGACCGATAAAGGCGGAGAGTATTCGGATCGCTGAGTGCGAGGGCTGGGCAATCAGTGGCACTCCGGCAGATTGTGTTAACCTCGCAATTCACAATTTAATGCCGAAGAAACCTGATTTAGTCATCTCTGGAATCAATATTGGAAAGAATATTGGCTTAGGTTTCTCTTTAGCCTCAGGCACCATAGGCGCATGCTTGGAAGGAAATATTGCTGGAATACCTGGAATCGCCCTATCCCAGGAACTAGTGCCTTCAGACTTTCTCTATTGGGATAAAAACAGAAAGTTCCCTAAGGAAACTGAGGTCTTCGTTGAGAGAACCATCCCAATTAATTGCGAAATGATTTGGCAACAATATAGCAACCAAGACTCTGAGCATCCCATTACATGGAATATCAACTTTCCTTATGTCGCCAAAAGTGACATCACAATCTGCAGAACCACCCTCAGTAAAACTTTTTACGGACAATGTTTTCAAGAACAGGCTGAACAAGAGTATAAATTTGGACTTGCAAAAGCATCAATAGATAATAGCTTAAATACCGATGTCGCCGTTCTAGAGGAGGGCAATATCAGCGCCACGATGATTGATATCACTACCTTGGGTCAGATAATTTAGTAATTCACTGCAATGGCAAAACACAAACAATCCATCAACTCCTCTGCCTGCGAAAAATATTTAATGGAAAAATCGCAAAAGTCAGAGTTGTAGATATGCTTATCAGGAAAACTATAACGAGCAATAAAACTCTTTCTCTTTAAATCAGCTATTAAAGGGTGATCTTTGTCAAAACCTTTGGGTGGTCTGACAAGACTATCCCCAATGAGGCGCCAATTTTTTTTAAACCCCCTTACACTAAGAGCGCTTCTCCATGCGTTAGGATTGTCCGCAATAAATTCTCTAATCCTAAGTAGGGATTTTGACTCGGGACGCCAAATTCCTGCACCAAGAAAACAATTACCTGGTTCTAAATGCACATAAAAACCAGGCGCATGGACATCTTTGCCTTGAACATGCCGAAACTGAATCCCTACATTGGTTTTGTAGGGGGTTTTATCCTTTGAAAAACGAGTATCTCTATACACTCGCATCAAGGAGCCTCCTACTTTCTTCCTAACAGCCAAAAAGTGAGGGGAAAGCTTTTTCTCAATGCGTGCCCCCATTGCTTCTATAAAATCCAACGAGGGCGTTCTTATTAAGTCTTCATAGCGACTTTTATTTTCTTGAAACCAAGGTCGATTATTGTTCCGTTCTATTTCTTTCAAGAAAGAGAGCGCATTTTCAGGATACCCTCTAAACGCATTTTTAGAATGCTCTAACATTGGCCAAAACAAATTATCTGATTAACGATCGATACCCTACGAGTCACCCTCTCTACCTCAGGCCTAATGTTCCAGGATTGATCACACGCTGAGGGTCTACCACGTCTTTCACACCATTTAACAATTCTCTGAGGGGTTCGTCCATCATCTCCTGAAAAGGGTAATATTTACCCAATTGCAAATGACAGCAGCCGTTTTTATCATAGAGATCTCTCAGGCCTTCCCGCAACTTCAAGGCCACCGCCCTTTTTTCTTCATCAGCTGGTATTTTTGCCCACTTCTCTGCGAACTCTTCTTCAATCAAACTCAAGCGGAAATCACCAAGTTCATCATGCCAATAAATACTAGGCTCTATTACAAACTCAGTCCCAGAAAAACAGGTGAGATAAGAGCTATGTATATTCAGCTCTTGCATCGTACTCCTATGTTTTTCAAAAAATTCTTCCGTGAGTCTTCCGATTTCTACTGCTTTGGATAAAGGCATAAAACCATGTATCGGTAGCCACAGTTCGCCTTCAGCACCCAGTAATACAGTTCTGACCCCGCCGAATGGCTGAGCTCTAAATACCGTTGGTAAGGTATTGTCTATTTCGGTACCACCTTGCTCAAGACATACTTTCCTAGCCGTTTCCAAGCCTTTGTAGGCAACATCTCTATCATAGCTATCAAAAGTCATATGCAGTGAATAATTCACTTTCTTTAGGAAGGTCTTTCCGCTCGTCGCCACCTTGAAGGAACTCCACAGACCTTTAATTCCTCCTTCTTTCACCGCTACATCTCGAAGAACCGCTAAACCTTCTCCAAAAGTGAAGCCTAAATTCTCAAAACTTTCATTGTAATAGGGATCGAAACCGTAGCACTCCGCACAAATCCTCTTCCTAGCCAATATCGTTTGAGTCTTAAGCATGGCGTCCAACGTTGGAAACGAAAAAGACATAAACAAAGTCACTGCAGGAGCCTCTATAAGTCGAAGAGTAATCTCCGCTTTGACACCAAAAGCACCCGTATCGGCAGTAAATAAACCAGTTAAATCTGGTCCAAAATGACGCCAAAAAGGCGAGCCGTTTTTATGTGCAGCTGAGCCAGTTTGAAGTAAGGTCCCATTCGCAAGCGCCACCTTAACTCCTAAAACACTTTCTGCAGCCGTGTTATAAGTACCAGAGCCCAGAAACAAACTGTTTTGAGAAATCGTCCCGCCCACTGTTGCATACATTCCAGACAAGGGTCCAAAATAGGGAGTCCTTAAATCTTGCTCCGCTAGAGCCTCGTACAGTTTCTTCCAAGTGCAACCAGCCTCTACTGTGACATACATATCCTCACTGTTGATTTCTAAAACTCGGTCCATTGAGCGCATATCTATCAAGACGCTTTCTTTTTTCTCTGGTTGATAACCTTGGGTGTAGGACATCCCTCCGCCTCGAGGAACAATATTCATACCGGCGTCGGTCACTACCTTAATAGAATCAGCTAGTTCTTGAGCATTTCCCGGCTGCAACACCAAATCAGCGATCTCCCCACTGGTGCAGCTCAAATCTGTTGAATAAAACTCTCGGCTCTTGGAGTCAGTCAGAACAGAGCCTATAGTAACGGCTTTCTCAAGCTGTTCTAAAACCGATTGTGCTTTTTTCATTATGTATTCCCCATATCCTATAATTTTGAGTGGACTTCTCTAAAAACTTTGAATTAGCGACATTTCCTACCTAGTGCTAGGATCTTTGGGAGGCTCAAACCCAGTTTCCTCCAAAGAACGCTTCTTTATAGAAGCCAAATCTCCACCCTTATCAAAAAGATCTAGTTTTTCGCATGACTCTCTCATTGAGGTTCTAAGTTCTTTTGTAACTCGGGCGTTTATTTTTCCATCTGCTCCTATAACCAAGCCATATTGTCTTGCTCCCTCAACAGTGACCAAACCCCTCTTCACATCGAGAAGAATTTTGTCTTCTGTTCTATCTAGTGGATTTCCCCAACCGCCTCCGCCCCAAGTTTCAAATAAGAGCAGGTCTCCTTTCTCTACGGGCAAACGGTCACATTTTGATGGAATTAGTTCTTCATCTCCTGAGATACGCTTTATTAATTTCCGGCTTCTTCTCCCAGGTTTCCCTCCATTTACCCCCCATGGATAAGTAAGCCATCTATCATCATGGATCGATATCTCTCCCTTTTCTAGGAATTTATATCCTACTCGGACACCATTACCGCCCCTATTCAAACCAGCGCCCCCAGAATCGGGAATAGTCTCATAAATTTCGATGCGTAAAGGAAAATAGCTTTCCAAAAACTCATTTGGCACATTTGTAAAACTAGGCCAAAGCGAATGACCGTCCGCACCGTCACCCATCGGTCTGCCAGGTATGCCACCAAAACCAATTTGATAAAGCTGATACCATTTCCCTTCTGAATCATAGCCTGAGTACATAAAATGGGGGCTGTCAGAAAAACCAGCTGCACACATCAAGTCCGGCGCTCCTTGACCCAACAAGCCTCCTATGATGTCAAACACCCTCCCCAACGCATGGGTTCGACAAGAGAGCGCTGCCGGGTACTTGGGTTTTAGAAGTGAGCCTTCCGGAATTCTTACTTCCATCAACTCATAAAATCCGTCATTGAACATAATTTGCGGATCAAAAACCATAATCATAAACACACCGCAAAACATTTTGAACATCTCTTCATTCAGGTAGAAATTTATTGAACCTATCGACTGAGGGTCTGTGCCCTCGAAATCGAATATTACTTTGTCTCCTTCCCTCCACATGGTACAAGCCAGTTTATACGGACCATATCCCATTCCGTCGTCACATATATAGTCTTCAAAATATGTTTTAGACTCTGGAATCGAGTTGGTAATAAGCTGGCGCATCGCTCTTTTATTTCTAGCTAGCAACTCGTCCATCGCCGAAAAGAAAACATCGTCCCCGAATCTTCCACTCAGCTCAACACATCTCTTTTCTGCAGTCCTACAGGCTGCAACGATTGCATTAAAATCACTACGGTTCCAATGAGGCAACCTACAATTGTGCAGAATTAGATTCAAAATATCTTCTTGTAGTTGACCGCGCTTGTATATTTTTGTCGGCGGTATCACAATGCCTTCCTCAAAAATTTGTCTCGCATCGGTGGGTAAACTTCCTGGTACTTTGCCCCCTATATCTGTCATGTGCCCGAACATTGCAGACCAACCTATCAGGCGCTTTTCCTTATATATTGGAATGAGGACTAGCCAATCATTGGCGTGGCTGATAGCGCCATCACAAGAATAAGGGTCTGTCGTTAAAAACACATCGCCTTCTTCTATGGTTCCACTGTAGCTGTTCATAAAACCGTGAATAAACGAACCAAACTGCCCCACTACCATTTTACCGTCACGATTAGCAATCATAGGAAACTCATCATGCTGCTCTCTGATTCCAGGCGACATAGCAGTACGAAACAAAACAGCATCCATCTCGTATCGAGCGTTTTTTAACGCATTTTCAATTATATCTAGCGTAACCGAATCTACCGGCTGCTGTCTCAAAGGTTCGTTATTGTCTTCAATCAGTTGCGCAACCATCTTTAATCCTCACTCGGATTGATCAAAATATTTAAATAATTATCTACCAACGCATCAAACCCTGGAAGAACCAAAGTCGTGGAATCCATTTCAGTAATTATTGCCGGTCCATTTATCCTAGCACCTGATTGCAATTTACTTCGATCGATTAATCGTGCATTAGTTTGTTTTCCGTCATAGGTGATAAGTTGTGTCACATACTCCTCTACCTCGTCTGAAAGCGTCGGCGTATCGTCCACCTGCTTGACTTGAGGCTGTGGACCTTGCAAAACAGCTCGAAGATTCACGATCTCTACATTTTGTGTCAGAGAGAAAGTAAACAGTTGCTCGTGAACAGAGTCGAATTTGTCTTTTAAAAAAGCTAAGTCGCTGCCTAAGTCTTCTATCGTTATTTCAACCGGTAAGGTTAAGCCTTGGCCTTCATATCTCAGATCTGCTTGAAAACTCGACTCGGTAGAATCTCGTTCATCTTCGGAAAATCGCAGCGACGCAATACGAGCCAAATCGTAAAAGATCTCCTCTAGTTCCTCACTTTCTAAAGACTCAACAGACCGTATCATCGTTCGAGATGCTTCCTCCCTTGTCCTAGTAGTTGCATCCCCATATGCACACAACACCCCCGGCCCAGGCGGAATAATCACCGGCCAGGAGCCCATTAACTTACCCAAAGCATTCGCATGTAATGGGCCCGCGCCTCCGAAAGCGATTAAAGCAAAATCCCTAGGATCATAACCTTGCTCCACAGACACTAGCCTCAAGGCCCCAAACATATTTTCATTTACGATGTTATAAACCCCCTCCGCCGCCCTTTCGACGCTCAAATCTAAAGCATCCGACACCTCTTTCAGTGCATTTTTCGCAGCATCCAAACTCAATTTCAGATCTCCTCCCAATTGAGCGCTTGCGGGCAGATAACCAAGTACAATGTTGGCATCGGTCACGGTAGGCTCTATGCCTCCCTTTCCATAACCTGCGGGCCCTGGCTCAGCGCCAGCACTTTGAGGCCCAACGCGCAGAGCCCCTGTTAGCTCTGGTACATGAACTACAGAACCTCCCCCGGCTCCCACCGTTCTTATATCCACTGACGGCGCCTTTACGGTCACATCTCCCACCGTCGTTTCCCTGCGAAGCCGTGCATTTCCGCCCTCTATCAACGCAACATCTGTCGAGGTGCCGCCCATGTCCAATGTCAGCAGATTATTAAAACCAGCATTCGCCGCAACCCACTTAGCACCAGTTACGCCACCAGCTGGTCCACTCATCAGTAAGTTTACGGGAAAATTTGAGGCATTCACTGCCGAGGATAACCCTCCATCGGAACGTAAGATATCCAACTTGACATCACCCATTCTATCCGCGAGTTCCGCCGCTAAATTATCGATATAGTACTGCACTTTTGGTCTGACATAAGAATTCGCCACTGTGGTGATAGCTCGTTCATATTCCTGCATTTCAGGGATGACTTCAGAAGATATAGATACTGGAACACCAGGCAACATGTTCTCAGCAAGAACCTTTGCCTTCAATTCGTGTTCTTGATTTGCAAAAGAATTGATTAAGCAAATAGTGAGTGCTTCTATCCCCTCATTTTTTAATTCATTCACTGCCTTTTCAAATGCATCCTCATTAAAAGGAATGACGACTGTTCCGTCGCTTCCTATCCGTTCATCAACTTCAGCAGTCAATTCAAGAGGAGCCATAGGTTCCGATTTATTATAAATAACCCAAGCCCCTAACCCTCCAGGAACAAATGATCTAGCTATCTGTAAAATTTGGCGATAGCCTTTTGTGACTATTAGGCCCACCTTAGCACCGGTTCCCGTAAGCACAGTGTTAGTTGCAACTGTAGTACCGTGCATGACCTTTGATACATCGTTAGCGTTAATCCTCGCCGCCCGACATACTTTATCAATACCATTGAGCACCCCTACGGATGAATCCGTAGGAGTCGAAGGTACCTTGGCGGAAAAAAGCTCGCCATTGTCTTCGTTTATAAGGAGCACATCTGTGAAAGTGCCCCCAACGTCCACACCCAACCTATAGCTCTGAGTCAATCGGTTTCTCCTAATTATCCCAGTTTTTATGGCCTTATTCTCGGAGATTTAATGACAGAATGAAAGTTATTAATGGATATGACCCTATTTTTTATTTTTTTACTTATCTGAACTCCATTTAGGGATGGTCCAAATAGCTTCTTAAACAGAAGTTACATGTCTGCTATCATAGAACTACTAGTAGCAGATCAGTACTTTTGAAATTGGTATGGAGTGACAAATAATGAGCGAAAACACATCGGTAACTGAGCAAACTAATCATAGGTTTTTAGCGTCTACTAATCACGATGAAAAAGCCCGGCAAGACTTTGTTCGATCGTATAAAGAATACTTAGTGAAAAACATTCATGCTGGCAACAGAGAACGATATGAAAAGACTATTAAGCCCAAGTTCGAAAAGAGTCAAAACAGAGAGCCTAGAGACAGATTCGAAGTACGAGATTTAATGGTAAAAGATTCCTACTACCAAATGTTCAGTTCACTTCTCCGGACCAGCCAAGAAATGATGTGGTCTGCCTGCCAAATCCCTGTTGAGAAGCGATTTACAGCATTAAATGAGGAAATTCACTTAAGTAACGGCGAATCGAATCAAGGCAGTTTAAAACTGGATGAGAACCTCGAGGTTCCCCGTTACCACAAGGCTGTTGACATCCATTGTCAACCCGGAGGCTATCACTCCGAGTTTAGCGAAAATGACGCGTCCCCAGGCATGGTTTATGATAGAGCAGTGCACATCTATGCTATGGGACAAATGGGGCCTTTCAATGATGATATGGGAGCAAGCATAGTACTGTGGTTGAAGGAAAACCACCCTGATTTCAAACCTCTTAGGATCCTCGATTTAGGATGCTCTGTGGGTCATAGCACGGTTCCCTACTGCAAGGCATTCAAAAATGCTGAGGTGCACGCAGTAGATGTGGCAGCACCTATGCTTCGTTACGCGCATGCGAGAGCTCAAGATATGGAGGCTCCGATTCATTTTTCTCAACAAAACGCCGAGAAACTTGATTTTCCGGATGGACACTTCGACCTAGTGGTATCCCATATACTCCTCCATGAAACTTCAGGAAAAGCAATCAAAAACATTATTAGTGAATGCCATAGGGTCCTCAGAAAAAACGGAGTGATGATTCATGCTGAAACTCCTCCATATAAAGGGATGAGCCCTTTCGACGCCTTCATGCTTGATTGGGATACGAGAAACAACAATGAGCCTTTCTGGTCTCGTTCGCACGAAATCGATTTAGACAATCTCTCAAAACAATCGGGGTTCGATCTCGGTAAAAAAATCGAAACGCTAATACCTAGCGCGTTCCAAATAGAGAAAGTTAAGCGCTCAGAGGTCTTCCAAGGTGGCGACTTTGGAGGAGGAGGTCAATGGTTTATTTATGGTAACTGGAAATAGTTAGCGTGGATAGAGTACTGAAAAGAAAGGCAAAGGGGGAGAGGCCTTATTTCTTCGAAGATCCAAATGTTGACAAACTTGTGTCGATGATAATGGGTTTAGCCGGAGAGACGTCCGTATTGATGGACAGAGTTGATACAATAGAACAACTTTTAGAAAAGAAAGGTTTATTGAAAATCTCCGAAATAGAAGGTTACGAACCTTCCACTCAGGTGCTTGAATCTCGCGCTAATAGACGAGAAATCTACTTAAGCGAAATATTGAGAATTATCGAGATAGAACTTGAGGCTGAATCTTTAGAAGATAACGCCCCCTACTCCAGCGCCGTAAAAAAAGTCGAAGAAGGCTAAGCTGTATACAAACGGAGAAAGCCCATCAACTCTACATAACCTAACGTAGAGTTGATGGCGGAAACGCTATCTGAACGCGCAATCCGGGGTTGTTATCAGAAAAAGCTATCGTACCTTTGTGCAATTCAACTACAGCTTTAACCAAACTTAATCCCAAGCCGCTTCCAGGCAAACTTCTGCTGGGATCCAACCGCACAAATCTACCCCCCATCCTCTCATAATCTTCTTCTTTCACACCCGGCCCGTCGTCTGCCACGATAATGAAAATATCTTCATTTTGTTTTTTTACCACCACGGAAACAGAAGAACCAACTTGGGTATACTTGACAGCGTTATCAATCAGGTTTGCCAATAGCTGAAACAAAAGATTTCTGTCGCCATGACATGCAACAATCGAGTCTATTTCACCAACAATAACGACATCCTTCTCTTCTGCAGTACCTTGATAAAGTTCAATGGCGTCCGTCGCAACCACACTCAAGTCTACTGGTTCAAAAGTCCCCCCATAACTACCAGATTCAATTCGAGCTATCCGAAGCAAAGATGAGAACATCTTTAAAATATGATCAGCTTCCGCAACGCACTCCTCTAAATCAGATTTGGTTTCACGTTCTGATAGCCTTGCCACACCTTCTATCTTATTCCTAAGACGAGTAAGAGGTGTCCGCATATCATGCGCAATGTTGTCAGAAACGTGGCGGACGCCGGATACCAAATTTTCTAATCTATCGAGCATGGAGTTTAAATGCGCTGCTAAAACATCGAATTCATCTAAAGATCCAGTCACCCCCACTCTCTTATCCAACTTTCCTTCCATTATAGCTTTAGTCACAGAAGTAAAACTTTCTATGCGAGCAAACATTTTTCTGCCTAAAAACACCGCACTAACAATCGCTAACATCACCGTCAGAAGGATAGCCCCATAGATAGATCTAGCAAATGTAGTTCTAAGCTTCTCTATCTGCTCAATGTTTCTCCCAACCAATAAGGTCGCTCCCGCCTGGAGCCGAAAAACCCTAGCCCTGGTCTTCGTTAATTTTCCTTGGTATTGATGACCAAACTCTGTTCTTCCATTCGAATCCAGAACAAACTTTGGCCAATCAGCTAAATTGCCCACAACAACTCGACCGCTACGATTTGCTAAGGCATAAACCATATCTGTTTTACGATTCTCTTCTTGCTTGATTCGGAATCTAATTACATTAGCCAGTCTGTCCAAACCCCTTTCATTGTATTGTTCAGCCAAGGAATTAATTTCTGCAGTAAGCGCTGCGTCAGTCTCCCTTACTAAAAGACCAATGGATGTCCAATAAAAAAATAAGGCCAATAAGCTCAAGGAGACGCCCAAGAAAAAACTAAAGTACAGGGTGAGCCTGAACGTCAATGTGCGAGATAATTTTCTAAATGTCTTCACCAACCGATTTAGTCCTTTGATAAACGATAGCCAGCACCCCTGACCGTCTCTAATAGTTGATTTGAAAAGTCTTTATCTAATTTATTTCTTAGTCGACTAACATGCACATCTATTACATTAGTTTGAGGATCAAAATGGTAATCCCAAACATGTTCTAGCAACATCGTTCGAGTCACCACCTCGCCAGCATGACGCAACAAAAATTCCAATAATCTAAATTCTCTAGGTTTCAGATCTATTTCAGTCTCACCGCGAGTCACCTTACGATTGACCAGATCCATTTTAAGACTAGCAGTCTCTAATAAAGTGATTTGATCGGATGCCTTTGGGCGCTTCATCAGAATATTACATCTTGCCTTTAGTTCACTAAAAGCAAAGGGCTTAATTAAATAATCATCACCCCCCGCCTCTAACCCTTCGACTCTCTGATCCACCTCACTCAAGGCGCTTAAAATTAATATGGGAACCAGGCTACTATTTGCCCGTAAGGTTCGGACGACACTCAGCCCATCCAGGCCCGGTAGCATTCTATCTAGAACTATCAAGTCGTAATCGGAAGTGCTAGCCATAAGCAACCCTTCCTGGCCATTAGCACAGGAATCAACTGAATGCCCTTCCTCACAAAACCCTTTTTTTACAAATTCTAGGGTTTCCACGTCATCCTCAACTACTAGTATTTTCATTCGCTGTCATACCAATCACAAAAAATTAACCTTAGCTCACAATCATTTCGGCAAAAAGGGTCCTTACATTACAAATTTTTAATAATCCATTCACCTAGAAGTAATCGTAGCTTATGTATATTTGTTTTCAATCCCCCAGGCCACCCAATTAGCGGGTGGCACACCCAATGGCAGAGCTCTTTGAGCTCTGCCACTTTTAATAGGAGTTTGATGTTATGCCAAAGAACACATCCCTTTTTGAACTGTTTGAATACTGTAAAATAACTTCAAAACACATGTCTTGCTGGATTTTCATCCTTTTATCTGGTGTTTCAAACACCTACGCAAACCCTGGAAGTTTAGCGGATATTGTTGAGGAAAGTAGTAAAGCCGTAGTGCAAATTCAAACTAAACGCGACGGCTATCAATCTGGAATACCCTCCTACGACGCTTTTAGCCAAAAGAGAAGATACAGGGGATACAATCCACACTTTGGTCAAGAGCATTCCCCTAACAGAAGAGCACCAGGCATGGGTATAGGTTCCGGATTCCTGATCAGCGCTGACGGCCTCATTGTAACGAACGCCCATGTAATAGCTGGAGCTGATACTATTTCTGTGAAATTCTCGAATTCTCAAACAAAAAAAGCCAAATTAATTGGTTTAGATAAAAGTTCTGATCTGGCTGTGCTCCAAGTAGAAGGAAGCAACTTACCTCACATTGAGTTCGGAGACTCAAACGCTATCCGTATTGGAGATTCTGTTTTGGCCATTGGTAGTCCATTTGGGCTGACGGGAACCGCCACCTCCGGTATTATTTCTGCCAAAAGTCGTGATTTGAAAATGGGCCGTTACGATAACTTCCTCCAAATAGACGCTCCCATCAACAGCGGGAACTCTGGAGGACCGGTTTTGAATATGGATGGAAAGGTAATAGCAGTCAGTACAGCCATCTATTCCCCTACCGGCGGCAATATCGGGATAGGATTCGCAATCCCCTCTAATGATGCCAACCGCATCATAGAAGATTTAAGAACTTTTAAATATGTCAAAAGAGGCTATCTCGGAATCAATATGCAAGCGTTAAATCAAGACCTTACCAAAGCGCTAAAACTAAAAAACAGCAACGGTGTCCTCATAACACAAGTTCAAGATAAGACTCCTGCTCAACTAGCTGGCCTCAAAGCTGGCGATGTCGTAACGGCATTCGACGAACAATCTGTAAGTTCCCCAGATGATCTGAGCAGATTAGTGGCAAAATCTAAACCGGGTGTAGCTTATAAACTAGAGCTAGTTAGAAACAGTATTGATAAAACTCTATTAGTTACCCTGGAAGAACAAGCTAGATTAGGAGAACAAGACGGAACAAGAATTTCAAGAAACATGGCTGACGGTGATCTCGGGATAGAGCTATCTGAAATAACTCCAGCTTTTAGAAATCGATTGAGAATTGATGAAAAACAGTCGGGCGTACTAGTCTCTAAAGTTAAAGTTGAAGGAGCTGCTGACAAAGCTGGACTAGAACCTGGAGATATCATTGTACAAATAAACAATCAGCCTGCAAAGGATCCAAATCAATGCATCAATTTACTAAGAGATGAGATTGTGGCCGAGTATGCCTTACTCCTCGTTAGGCGCGGCGAACGAAATATCTTCCTGGGGTTTAAGAACAATACCGGATAGAGAAAGGATTAACTTTCTAAATGGTCGAACATAGCACTGGAAAGATATCGTTCCCCCGCATCGGGCAAAATCACTACAATAGTTTTCCCGGCAAACTCCTCCTCGTTAGAAAGTCTAGCGGCTGCCTCAGCAGCCGCCCCACAGGAAATGCCAGCAAAAATACCTTCTTCCGTCGCTAAACGACGACCCATGCTGATTGCGTCCTCGTTACTGACTCGCTCTACTCTATCAACGAGTTTCAAGTCAAGATTGACAGGGACAAAGCCCGCTCCAATCCCTTGAATTTTATGCGGAGCAGGCTCCACTGGTTCCCCCGCTAAGGTTTGGCTTATAACAGAACTATCAAAAGGCTCTACTGCTACTGAAACTATTGGCCTTCCACATTTTTCTTTCAGAAATCTGGTCACCCCAGTGATAGTACCGCCTGTCCCAACCCCTGACACCAACACATCTACCTTACCATCTGTTTGCTTCCAAATTTCTGGACCGGTGGTCTCCTCGTGAATAGAAGGATTAGCCGGATTAGAGAATTGTTGTGGCATGTAGTACTTGCCTGGATTTTCTGATACCAATTGTTCGGCTTTATTTATTGCCCCTTTCATCCCCTTAGCACCTGGCGTAAGCACTAAGTTGGCCCCGAAAGCCTTTAGTACTTTTCTTCTTTCAAGACTCATACTGTCTGGCATCGTGAGGGTAAGCTTATAGCCCTTCGCCGCACAAACAAACGCTAACGCTATACCGGTATTGCCGCTGGTAGGTTCTACCACCTCGATCCCCGGCTTTAAGTCTCCACTTTTTTCAGCGGCCCAGATCATGGAAGCCCCTATACGACACTTAACCGAGTAAGCAGGGTTTCTACCCTCAATTTTCGCAAGCACCAGTGTTCTGTCGCTCCTAACTACTCTATTTAGTTTTACTAAAGGGGTAACACCGATCGACAAAGAGTTATCTTCAAAGTAATCCATATTTTTAGTTTCCAGTAAAAAAGTATGCCCACAAGCCTACAAATATTTAATTACACGTTCTCCAAACATTTTAATATCTGCCAACGCCTCACTTTGAGGGGGGCCTCCAGGTTGCTTCATTCTCAGCATGACGTAGTCTGGCTCAACCTCTTCTTTCCACATTTGTAGTTGTTCAAGACATTGGTCTGGCGAACCAGCGATCAATCTCTGCTTGGCAGCCACATCAAAGGTCAATTCTTCCGGTGACCTTATATCTTTAATATAATCATCCTGTACATAAGCTCCATAGTGATAATACCATCTGTGGGTTGTCATCGTGGGCTCGCTCTTCGCAACACAGGTCTCCCAATTGTCGCCAATCACACAGTCACGCATGAGCACTACGAACGGTTTCTTACCATTTTTCCTAGCCTCTTCCCTATATTGAGAAGCATAGTCCTTAATAACACTAAGAGATTGGATAGGATCTGCAATCCAACCGTCCCCCATCTTCCCCGCTCTTTTCAGACCTGCCGGAACCCATCCAGCAAGCCAGATAGGCGGCCCACCCTCTTGATAGGCCGCTGGTGTCACTCTCACGTCGTTAATATTATGAAACCTACTATCGTAGGAAAAACTCTCTCCCGTCCAAGCCTTTTTCAGAATTTCCACACTCTCTTCAGTCCTCAGAGCCCTTTCCTTAATAGACACACCAAACGCATCGAAATCACTGGGTTGGTAGCCTATCCCCATCGCAGCTACCATTCTACCTTTAGTCGCCTGATCAACTACCGCTATGTCTTCCGCCAGTCGTATGGGATGGTATAACGGTGAAAGGAGAACACAGGTACCGACCTTTATTCTTTTTGTTCTCATCCCCACCATGCCTGACAGAAGAACAGGAGAAGGCAAATAGCCATCCTCTTGTTGGTGATGCTCGGTGAAGTAGAACCCGTCGAATCCAGTCTCTTCGCATAACTCGGCTTGCTCAACCAACTCATCTATCACTCTAGCAATATTTTTCCCATCGGGTGGGTCTTGAGTACAAGGAAAGTAACCTACGGGTAACACTGTATAGCCTCCTAATTAAAATTGCTAAGAACGAATATTATTTGCGATCTTTTCAATAGTGTCGAGAACGGGAAGTACTTGGTCTCGACCTTCAGAGGGCAGTGCGAAGACAAAATGAGAATAGCCCTCCTCCATATGATTGCGTATCAGTTTTTCTTCAAGAGGAGCCATAAAATAGGCTAAGGTGAGGTCCTCGTAGTTTCTACCTCGTTTGCTACAAGCCTCTTTTACACCTTCCACGGTTCCCCCTCCTGGTCTTCCCCCTATGGGAATCCACCCATCTGCATATTCCGCGATCCGATCAGGGACATATTTCGAATTAGAACCAATCCATATAGGAGGCCCACCTTTTTGGATCGGTTTGGGATAAGACCACATCTTATCAAAATTGACATAATCCCCGTGAAACTCTGGCTCTTCTTCAGTCCATATCTGTTTCATCGCCAATATTCTTTCCCTAGTAACCGCCCATCGCTTTGCGAAGGGCACACCATGGTTCTCTACTTCGGGTTGATTCCAACCTGCGCCTATACCGAATATAAAACGACCATTAGACAATCTATCTATTGTGGCCACCTCTTTAGCCAACGTTATTGGATGTCTTTGCGAGACCAAACAAATTCCTGTACCCAGATTAATCTTTTCTGTTACTGCAGCACAGGCACCCAGTACAACGAAGGGGTCATAGGTGCGCAAGTACATGTCGGGTACTTTTCCATCGGGGAAAAACGGAGAGCTAGTATCAGTAGGTATATGGGTATGCTCTGGAACAAAAAAGGAATCCAAGCCTCGTCCTTCAATTTCAGTAGCTAACTCAATGGGTTGAATACTTTTATCAGTTGCAAAAATTATCGCTCCAAATTTCATTTTTATCCTTCCTGCACTTTGTCATTGTAAGGTTTTAGTATATCTCGGAATCCTCGCGAAATTGAGGGCAACTGCCTCACCATTCCATAGCACCCCGACTTCGAGTAGATGAGAAAAACTTTCCTGTGGGACCATCCTTATCTAGTGTAGCCAACCAAACAGGGGTATCTGCACCTTGCTCTACACTCAAGGGCGCATCTTCTGTACCCATGTCGGTTCTACACCATCCTGGAGAAGCTGAATTCACTTTACATGAAGTATCTTTAAGCTCCTTTGCAAACAATGCTGTCAGCGAATTTAATGCCACCTTTGAGGCTTGATAAGCCGGACCCATAACATTATAAACTATAGAGTCAGGATCATTTATTCCCTCGAGAGAGCCCATATCACTAGAAATATTTACAATCCGTCCTGCGTCGCTCTTCCTGATTAAGGGGGTAACACCTCTCAGAAGCAAAAATGGCCCGAAGAAATTCACATCAAAAGTACGACGTAAATCTTTCGGAGATAAATCGCTTGGCATCGTACCCCATTCTTCTTCAAATGTGCCGGCATTATTTACAAAGGCGTCTAGATGACTCACTTTTTTATTTATCTCTTTTATTGCACGCTCTATACTCGTTTCGTCACCCACATCCAACTCGATTGAACTTGCCTCTATACCCTCGCCTTTTAGAAATTCGACCTTTTCTTCGGCAGTATCCGTATTTCTTACACCAATAAAAACCGAATAACCTTTATGCCCAAGCTGCCGAGCGATCTCGAAGCCCAAGCCGCGAGCACCACCAGTGATAAACGCTATTTTTTTTAATCCCATGATTCCCTTCTCCCCAAAACCGCTTTCAAAAATTAAACAACTTAGTTTTTATTGTAAATATTTGAACCGAGCTTCTTAAATTCTATGGCCTTTGCCTTCATACCCTCAGATAGAGCGGATTGCCCATCAATGCCTTGATTATCCGCAAATTCTCTAACTTCTTGAGTGATTTTCATCGAGCAAAATTTTGGCCCACACATTGAGCAAAAATGCGCTACCTTATGACCTTCTTTTGGTAAGGTTTGATCATGAAATTCTCTCGCTCTGTCGGGGTCCAGACTGAGATTAAACTGATCTTCCCAACGAAATTCGAACCTCGCCTGAGAGAGGGCATCGTCCCTAGCCTGCGCCCCAGGATGTCCTTTAGCTAAGTCAGCAGCATGAGCAGCTATCTTATAGGTGATTATCCCTTCTTTCACATCATCTTTGTCCGGGAGGCCCAAGTGTTCCTTAGGTGTGACATAACAAAGCATAGCTGTGCCATACCACCCAATCATCGCAGCTCCTATACCAGATGTTATGTGGTCATATCCTGGCGCTATATCCGTGGTCAAAGGACCGAGAGTATAAAATGGGGCCTCTCCGCAATGTTTTAATTGCTTTTCCATGTTCTCCTTAATTAAATGCATGGGCACATGACCGGGACCTTCGATCATGGTTTGAACATCATGTTGCCATGCGATATTTGTCAGTTCACCAAGAGTTTCTAATTCTGCGAACTGTGCCTCATCATTAGCGTCTGCAATACTGCCGGGTCTAAGTCCATCTCCTAAGGAAAAGCAAACATCATATGCTTTCATTATTTCGCAGATATCTTCAAAATGTTCATACAGGAAGCTCTCTTTGTGATGAGAGAGACACCACTTCGCCATGATAGAGCCGCCTCTCGACACAATGCCAGTCATTCGTCTAGCAGTCATTGGTACGTAGGCAAGGCGTACGCCGGCATGGATGGTGAAGTAGTCAACCCCTTGTTCTGCTTGTTCAATCAAAGTATCTCTGAAAATTTCCCAAGTAAGATCCTCCGCAACTCCTCCAACTTTCTCCAAAGCTTGATAAATAGGTACCGTTCCTATTGGTGTAGGAGAATTACGAATGATCCACTCTCGCGTTTCATGAATATTCTTACCAGTAGAAAGGTCCATTATCGTGTCAGCACCCCATCGGGTAGCCCAAGTCATTTTTGCCACCTCCTCCTCGATTGAAGAAGTGACTGCGGAATTTCCAATGTTTGCGTTTATTTTTACCAGAAAATTCCTCCCAATTATCATCGGTTCTGACTCTGGATGATTGATATTAGCCGGTAAAACAGCCCTGCCACGGGCGATCTCTTGCCTGACAAATTCTGGCGTTATCACCTTAGGGATCTCTGCCCCCAAAGCATCGCCCTCGTGCGTACGGCCAAATGCACCACTTTTTATAGAACTCAGCTTTTGGTTTTCCCTAATCGCAACGAATTCCATTTCGGGAGTAATTATACCCTGCTTAGCGTAGTGCATTTGACTCACGTTAAGTCCGTTTTTCGCGCGTCTAGGCAACAATTGTCTTGCAAAATGAAGATGACTGAGAGCAGGATCAACAGACCGCTGTCGTCCGTATTTTGAACTCAAATCCTCTAACCGCTCAGTATCACCTCGCTCATCAATCCAACCTTCTCTAGTGTTTTTCAAGCCCTTCCGGATATCGATATGTTCCTCAGGATCGGTGTATTTCCCCGACGTATCATAGACCGTCACAACTGAATTGGGGGTACTTCCTTGATCTGATATCGTCTCATGCTGTTTTATTTCCCGCATTGGTACCCTAATATCGCTGCGACTGCCAGAGACATAGATTTTTTTTGAATTAGGAAATGGTTGAACTGCCTCTTGGTCTACGACAGCAGATTCACTCAAAAAACTATCCGATCTAGACACACTCATAGTACTAACACCTCTTTATACTGACATGGGTACATTTCAGAAGGCTGTTAGCCTTTCGCTTCCCTACGCCAACGTTAATTAGTTCAGGTTCAAAGGGTTTATTCTCAGCTGCCTAAGCGACGACAGCACCCCTAGCTGATTTAGGATAATATGCTGTTAAAATAATAATAATGCAACCTCTCTTTTTAACCAATAGGATACTGTGTTGGTCTATAATTTTAGAGGAATACGGTATATCTTAGCTGATTGCACATGATTGGGAGGGCTGTCACAGTGCCGGAGCGATTCAATCCACTAGAAACTAAATATCCAATTTGGAATGCCGGGATGGGGGGAGGCCTTGCAGGCCCTGAACTGGTCGCAAGCGTAAGCGAATCAGGATGTTTTGGGGTTCTGGGTACTGGCGGACTTGCTTCCGAGTCAGTAGGACAACTAATCAAGGAAACCAGACAGTTAACATCTAGGCCTTTTGGTGCCAATATTATTTTACCGATGTCGGATGGTCAAGACGTCGCTATCTGCTTTGATGAAGGAGTGGAAGTTCTTGTGTTATTTTGGGGAGACCCACAGCCGTTCATCAAAGACGCTCATAAAAGAGGAATTTCTCTGGTAATTCAGTGTGGAAATGCCGAGGAGGCAGTGTACGCAGCTAGCTGCGGCGCGGACGCAATTATTATTCAGGGCACTGAAGCGGGCGGCCACGTTAAAGGAGAACTCGAGTTACAGTCCTATATCAGTGAAATTCAACATGAACTTCGAGACACCCCGTTGATTGCCGCCGGAGGCATCGACTCAGGAGAAAAAATCGCCAACCTAATTAAGCAGGGAATACAAGCTGTCTCTTTAGGTACCCGCTTTGTGGCAAGTACTGAGGCTAGGGCTACTACTAGCTACAAGGAAAAGATCGTATCCTCCTCAGCAGGAGACACTGTGCTTACTAAGCTTTATGATATGGGATGGAAAAATGCTAAACACAGAGTAATAAAGACACCACTCTATAAAAGCTGGCATCAAAATGGATGCCTCAAAGCTGGTGACAGAACGGATGAAGGTGAGACGATAGGGCAAATAGAACTAGGCCCTAACAGAACGATGAGTGTACCAAAATACTCTGTTTTCCCACCTGTCAGTAGCTTTAATGGTAATGAAAATGAATTACCGTTTTACGCTGGAAAATCTGTTGATGGAATCCATAAAATCGAAAGCACTCGTACAATAGTTGAAACTTTAGTTAGGGAGACAAAATCTCACTTCGAGAGATATAAATAGAAAAGGAAAATTAGTAATGAGAGTAACTCAACCACTTTTACGAAACCAACAACAACGTCCGACTGCAGTAGCGTCTATAGACGGGGACAGAACCTACACCTGGGATGAACTAGTGTCTCGAATTGCCCGTCTGGCCTCTGGTCTTAAGGCTCTCGGGTTAAAGGAAAAAGACAGGGTTGGGGTTTTAGCACTTAACTCTGATCGCTACATGGAATTATTATTCGCTGTGCCATGGGCTGGTGGGATTGTGGTGCCTCTCAATCATCGGTGGTCATCGGCAGAAATTGCCTTCGCCGTAGCCGACTCCGATACGCGAATTATTTGTGTGGATGAAACGTTTGAGAATACCGCCTTGGAAGTTGTTGAGAACGTGGATCATCAGCTACAGATAATCGGCATGGACGATTCGGTCAAGTCAGCTAAAATGCATGTAGACGGACTTGTAGATAAGCAAATAGAATGCTCTGAAAAACAATCATCTCAAGATGATGTTTCTGGAATTTTCTATACGGGTGGGACCACAGGAAGATCCAAAGGGGTAATGCTAACGCACGGGAACCACGTGTCTAACACACTGCAGTTCCTCTCCATTATCGATATGACAGAGGAGTCCGTATATCTTCATGCTGCCCCAATGTTTCATATAGCGGATGCCCTATATGTATATATGGTCACTCACATCGGTGGAAAACATATTTTTATACCTCGCTTTGAGCCCGCACTTTGTGCACAAGCGATTCAAGACCACAAAATAAGCGACATTATTTTAGTACCGACAATGATTCAAATGTTATTGGAACAGCCAAATTTTAAAGATTTCGACTTCTCTAGTTTACAAAGACTGTATTACGGCGCGTCCCCTATGCCAGAAGCGGTAGCTCACGATCTTGTAAACAAATTTCCCTGGGTTAAGTGTTTCCAACTTTACGGACAAACTGAATCTGCGCCACTGCTGACAGCCCTCGATTCCAAATACCATAATACCTCAAACCAGAACCAGGGAAGAATGAAATCTGCCGGCAGAGCGATGCCCGCGGTTGAATTAAAAATTGTTGACGAAAACGGAGAGGAGGTTCCTCGAGGACAGATCGGTGAGATAATAGCCAAAGGTCCAAATATCATGAAGGGCTACTGGGGACAGGATGAGTTGACCTCTAAAACCGTGAAAGATGGCTGGCTACATACCGGCGATGCCGCTCATATGGATGAAGGCGGATTCATCTTTATAAGCGATAGATTGAAAGACATGATTATTTCAGGTGGCGAAAATATTTATTCCACCGAAGTAGAAAACGCTTTGTACGAACATAACGACGTTGCGCAGTGCGCAGTAATTGGAATACCTGATGACAAATGGGGCGAAAGCGTTCATGCTATTGTGGTACCTAGAGAAGGAGCTAACCCGTCCACTGAAGATCTAATCAGTCATTGCAGGAAACTTATTGCAGATTACAAATGCCCTAGGAGCATAAGTTATCGCACAGAGGCACTTCCCTTATCAGGCCCAGGAAAGGTGCTTAAGACAGAACTGAGAAAACCTTTTTGGGAGGGAAAAGAACGCCAGGTTAACTAACCTTAGTTTCCTCACAATGCCAACGGAACTGCCTACGCCTCTGGATTTCTTGGCGCTTTCTTCCAATCACCCGAAAGCTTGCACCAGTTTTGCGCTTCATCACAGAAGATTTCTACCTCTGGTTTTAGGCTCGAAGTATCATCTAAAGTGCCGGCCTTCAGAAAATAAATTCCAAAGGAATCGGTTGCATCGGATAAGATTGGGGATCCGCACTTACCACAAAAATGCCTGTGAACCGGACTTCCCGTTTCTCCGGTCGTAGTGTACACAGTGGCTTCTCCCTGTATCTCAACCGCTTCCGGAGCCACGCCCACGACTAGCGAAAATGAAGTGCCCGTTTGCCGCTGACAATCATTACAGTGGCATATGACTGTCATCAAAGGTGGAGCCTGCACCTGATAGCTAATCGCTCCACACAAACATGCTCCCTTTAACTCTGACATCTGATAAAATCCTCATATATCTAACTAGAATAAAAATTAGTGTAACCTTGGTAGCTAGAGTCCGCCAAAACTAATGGAGACGTTAAGATGGAAATAGGAATAAACATCAGAAATTGGGGTCCTACTGCTACACGGGAATTCCTAACAGAATCGGCTAAAATAGTGGATAATTCGAGCCTAGATGCGCTTTGGTTTAATGATCACATTGGATTCCCTCCAAAAATTAAAAACAATGTGTTCGGCGTTCCGAAAGAGATGGGAAGCATAATAGATCCCCTCGGTTTAGCTTGCTATTTTGCGTCTGTGACAAAGCGCGTGCGCTTCGGGACAGGAGTTTTGGTACTCCCATACAGACCTGCACTACTCACCAATAAACTGTTAACAGCAATACAAGTCTTATCAGATAACCGATTTTTACTAGGAATTGGAGCTGGCTATTTAACGGAAGAATTCCAAGCATTGGGCGTTCCCATCAAAAAACGAGGTCAGATAACAGACGACATTTTGAACTTGCTCAATGAAAGTTCCAAGAACGCATTGGTTGAAAGTAATGGTCAGGAGTTCTTATTGGAACCTAAACTAACTAAACCACCTATTTATATTGGACAAAACGCTGAGATTGCTTTTGAGCGAACCATCAAGTACGGAGATGGATGGATGCCTGTTAGCCAAACTCCTGAGGAACTTAAACCGAAAATTGAAACTTTCCAATCCAGAGCTGTAGACGCCGGGCGGGGGCGACTCGAAGTAGTTGCAATGAAAACTTTACCTCTAGAGAATCACTCCCAGGCCAGCGAGATGTTTGAAGCCTATAAGGATGTCGGCGTCTCTCAACTAGTGCACACTCAAGGCTATGACAGCCTGCAGCAATACGCTGAGGTAGTAAATCAAGTAGAAAGCCTTAGGATTTAATTATAATCGAGAGCGATTTGAAACTAGTTCCCAGCAGGACTTAATCATGAAGTATAAATACATCGGCGTAGATCCTCTAACACCCGCGATTGGCGCATTGATTTCCGGCGTTGATATTTCAACCGAGATTACGCAAGAAATTGTCGAGGAAATAGAATCGGCTTTCCTCAATCACTTAGTATTATTCTTCGAAGATCAAAAGTTAACACCTTCTCAATTAGTTGACTTTGCAAAACGTTTTGGAAAGATTGGCTATTATCCTTTTGTCCAAGGGATGGAAGCACAACCGGAAGTCGTCGAAGTGGTTAAAAACGAAGATGAAAAAATTAATTTCGGAGGCTTATGGCACACTGACACTAGCTATCTTCCCAAGCCTCCTGCTAGCTCAATGCTATATGCTCTGGAGGTGCCGACCTTTGGAGGGGACACTTTATTCGCAAATATGTATCTGGCCTATGAGAGTTTGAGCGAAGAGTTCAAACAACTGATTTCAAATTTATCAGCCGTAAATAGTGCCGAGAAACCAGATGCCGCTGTGACTAGAGTACACAGAATAGCAGAAAAACCGCGGGACTCTGAGGATATCATAACCACTGCAATACACCCTATTGTGAGAACGCATCCGAAAACTGGTCGAAAAGCCCTTTACTGCAGCGCAGCGCACTCCTTGCATTTAGAAGGCATGAGCATCGAAGAAAGTGGTTGTATTCTAGAGTATCTCTACACCGTCCAGCAGAGAGAAGAGTTTTCTTGTAGATACAAATGGAAAAAAGGATCGCTCGCTTTTTGGGACAACAGATGCGCGCAACATAACGCTTTAAACGATTACCACGGATTTAGACGAGTAATGCACCGAGTAACTCACGAGGGCGATGTGCCTCGATGAGCCTCTGCTAGTGCGGTAAATTTCTGCCTATAACTTCTGCAAAGTTGCGGAGCACTCTGAGAGTCAGTCCCCAAATCACGTAGTTCTCAAAACCTATTCCCGGATAGGCCGCGCTTTTACTGGCATTCGGATACTTAATAGTCGTATGCGAGTTGGGATCAAAAAGGTGGTTCATTGGTACCCAAAACACTGAATCAACCTCAGAAGGCGAGGCTACCTTAGCTTGACCTATAGCATCCTCTTCTAGTAAATACAAAACCGGAGAAAGCAGTAACCTCTGACGATTCAGATTACTAGACACGTCTATCGGCTCTAATCGACCTACACAACTAGTCCTCGACAAGATTACACCCACCTCTTCAAAGGTCTCCCGTTCAGCGACAGTAAAAGCATCCTCGTCGTCGGTAGCTCTTCCACCCGGCAAAGCAACCTGACCAGACCACGGATCTCCATCCCTTTTAGCACGTTTTATAAAACATATATTTAAATCATCCATGTGATTAACAAGAATTAGTGCAACAGACGCTCGGGCACCGTCCCAATCGTCATGCAGATCTTCCGGCATGCTTTTGTCAAAAATTGTTCTAATTTCCGCTACGCTTATAAACACTGTAAAATCTCACATCCAATATAATTAAAATTTGCACCAACCATAGTAATTCCATCATTGGAGAAGCTCAAACTTATGCCATTCAATCATCAACTCAGAGTACGTTACGGTGAATGTGACCAGCAAGGGGTCGTGTTTAATGCTAATTATTTGGCGTATATAGATGATGCTTCAGAAGTCTGGATTCGAAGTAATTCTCCCAACCGAAGATATGAAGACTTAGGTTGGGAATGGATGGTAGTCAAATCGATCATAGAATGGCATAGCCCTGCTCGTACAGGGGATCTCCTCGACATGGAGATCGGCGTTACCCGGTACGGCCAGAAGTCTTTCGATCTCGGCACAGTGGGAAGGGTAGCATCTCGAAAGGTATTTTCTTCCAAAACGATTTGTGTAAGCGTAAAACCCGTCACCCATGAGCCCATAGTAACGCCCGAGCACGTGTTGTCTATACTTGGAGATGTCGTAGAACTGGATATTCCGGATGGTTAGCAGGTCTGACTAAACGGGCCTCCACTCGAATTATCAAGCAGCCTTGTCGTGGCTCCTCTGCTCAATATCCTCCAACACCTTCATGATGTACTTTTTAAACTGTACGGGATCCTCTGACATCGGGAAATGCCCCATTCCTTTCATCAGTGTATAAGACGATCCGGGAACGGCATCTGCCAAAGCCTTGCAAGCCTCAGGATAAGCACTCCAATCATAATCACCGCTCAGTACATAAAACATGCATTTACTTGTATCGATTTGCCCTGCGGTTTCCCGTAGATCATGCTCTATACCGTAGTACACCAAATCTCCTGAAAACACAGCAGGAGCACCTTGGCTATACATCCAGACTGTTTCTCTCACTCGGTGTTCAGGAGCATTGGGGGAACAGAGGCTCAACATCATAGCCGGTTTAGAATCATTCGATAATCTAGGGTGATACCACCATTCGTTTATGAGCTTATCCACATCTCCGCTCCACATCGAGGCCTCAAGACCGATACAAGCTCGAAAGCTTTCGGGATAATTCAGCGCCAAGTCTCCAGCCAGATGTCCACCCATCGAACAGCCCATATAAATCGGACGCTCCAATTCCATTTCCTTGATGAAAGAAATCCAAAATTTCATGAACCAATCTTTATGAAGCTGATACCTTTCCTCCCAGTAGCGTTTGCTATCAGGAGGCAAGGATTTTCCGTGGTAAGGTAAATCCACCGCAATGACACGGAATCTCGAAGTTATTTCTTTGTCCTCTAAAATATGGCGGTACTGCCGCCCATCTGATCCAGCAGTATGCTGACATACCAAGGGGATACCCTGACCTGCCTCCTCGTAGTAAACACGGTACTCATGCCCCTCTACATCAACGTAAACATAACGACCAGTAATATCGGAATGACGAGCCATTTTAATTATCCTCCCTTAAGCAGCAAATTTTGTAGTATTAAAACACTGGGCCATACAGGCGTGTATTCTCTTTAAAGCGTAGTAATAAGCATAAGCAGATTGCAGATCCCCTCCCAATTCAAATTCGTGATGAAATGAAGCGGCGAACCAGTCGTGATAAAAGGGTTGTGGCGGTAACTCCATCATCTTATCCCAAACCTGTAAGGGTCCTCCGACGTTGATGGTATATGCGTCCAACCCAGTAGTTCCTTGATAGAAATCCTCTACGACCCCATCCCGGATCACCATAAAAGAAAATTCATCTTCAACTTTAAAGCGAATGTCTACGGTCCAAAACCTTGCGACAAGCTTAAATTCTGCATCTTTGTTAAGCGCATTCTTCACTTTATCTAAAGGAAAATATGTCCCCATTTTCTCTACCTTTACTTACAACATTTTTTGATTCGTTCTAATCGATTGCACCAATCCTTTGTCCAATTTCCGCATATTTATCTAGCCAACGCAAGACCGAATCTTTATCTTCCGTTGGGCATCGTGGTACGGCCCTAGCACATAAGCCCAAATCAGCGTATTTTTTCAAATCCTCCTCGCAAGTCTCGTAGACATCAAATATGGTTATCTCCACAGAATCCGGTTGCCTGCCCAAGGCAACCAACCGCTGATTGAGATCGTCGATATCCGCCAGCATGTCCTCATGAAAAAGACCAATAGGGATCCAGCCATCTCCTATTTCGGCAACCCTTTGTCTTCCCCATTTCGAACCGAATGTACCAAGGATTATGGGCGGATGGGGTTGAGTAAGTGGCTTTGGATAAGACCAAACTTTATCAAACTTCACATAATCGCCATCGAAAGAGGCTTCCTCCTCAGTCCAGAGTAATTTCATAGCCTTTAAATGCTCTTCTAAGACCTTCCAGCGGTTAGAGTAAGCAACACCGTGGTTTTCCATCTCTTCAACATTCCACCCGGCGCCTATGCCGAACAAAAACCGACCATCACTTAGCCTATCTAAAGTGGCAACTGTTTTCGCTAGTGCGATCGGCTCATGCTGCGGTATTAGGCTAACACCCGTTCCAACTTTTAGATGAGTGGTAGCACCTGCAGCCGACATACAGCTGATAAAAGGATCAGACATGTGAGCGTATTCCTTCGGAAGAGTGCCACCCCCCGGAAAATCAGTTCTTCGTATGGATGGGATATGTGTATGTTCCGGGAACCAAACCGAATCGAACCCTCGCTCCTCAGCAGCGCGGGCCAAATCGTCCGCTCTTATAGTGTACTCAGTATTGAAACTCATCACGCCTAATTTCATCCCTTTCCTCCCTATTTTAAAATTGAACACTCGTTCCTTAGTTTAGTCCAAACTCCTTTAGTACTTCCTCCGTGTGTCCCCCCAGATTCGGCCCAGCAGTTCTAACACCACCTGGGGTAGAGGAAAACTTGATCGGCACCCCTGCTAACAAGCGACGTCCGTTTTCACCTAGATCAATCTCTTCGATCATCTGTCTCACTTGCGTTTGTGGGTCATTCAAAATATCTTCCACATTATTCACCGCGCCCGACGGAACAATACCACCTAATTTTTCACCCAATTCAGCCTTAGTTTGTTTAATGGTCCATTTAGTGAGTTCGACTCTAAGCTCATCTGCATTGTATACTCTAAGCTCGTTCGTACTGAATCTTTCATCAGTCGACAGAACGTCTGATCCTACGATTTCTAATAACTTCTGCCATTGACTATCAAGAGGACAAGCGATAGCGATCCAACCATCCGCCGCTTGGTAAATAGAAAAAGGACTGACCAGAGGATGTTCATTGCCCTCCCCTACCGAAACCTCACCCGCAAACGAGTAGCGGTAAACCATACGCTCGCAGAAAGCTACCATTGCATCATACATACTGACATCGAGGAATTGACCTTCTCCAGTATGCTCCGCCCGCCGAATAGCGGAAACCACACCAAAAGCGCACATGAGGCCTGGAACTATGTCCCCAACACCGGGCCCCGCTTTAGTAGGCAAGTCGGAAGCACCCGTCATCGACATGAACCCTCCCATCGCTTGGGCCACAATATCGAATGCAGGCCACTCATTGTAAGGTCCTTTACCTGTTCTGCTATCTCCAAACCCACGTATGGCCGCATAGACTAGCCGTGGATTAATCTCCCTTAACGTCTCATAAGAAAGGCCCAATCGCTCCATCACCCCTTCTCTGAAGTTCTCAACAACCGCATCTGCTTTTTGAATTAAGCGTTTGAATATCAGCACCCCTTCTGGATTTTTCAGATCTAGAACTACACTTCTCTTATTTCTATTTATGCTATGAAAGTAACCACTGTGATTTTGCCCATCATTACCATCAGCATAAGGTCCTAACCGTCGAGACATATCGCCCTCTGGCGGTTCTATTTTTATCACATCAGCGCCATGATCAGCTAACATCATCGTACAATATGGACCTGCCAACATCTGAGTAAGATCGATGATAACCACTCCATCCAAAACCCCTTCTACGGGCGCCTTTTTTACCATTAATAAATCACTTTTTTGAATTAAAATTTTAGGTCGCTTTAGCCTTTCCCAAAATATTATCTGAAATTATTCGTAGTTGAATTTCCGAGGTGCCTTCGAAAATCTTAGTCAATCTAGCGTCTCGCCAGTACCGCTCAACAGCATGAAGTTTCGTATAACCTGCACCACCTAGAATTTGAAGTGCTTCACTGGTCACACGCTCCGACATCTCACTCGCGAAATATTTAGCCATCGAAGCTTCTTTATCACACCTTTCTCCGGAATCTATACATTCGCACACATGATATAGCAGTCTGCGAGCAGCCTCTATTTCAGTGGCCATCCGAGCGATCTTAAATCTTACATCCTGGAATCCTGAAATCGGAGAACCAAATTGTATTCTCTGTTCTGCATAATTGATCGCATCTTCTAAAGCCCCTTGTGCTAATCCGATCGAGCGAGCTGCAGTATGAGCACGGGCTTCGTCTAATCCTTTCGCCAATGCATAG
>MDTD01170265.1_pt1 | contig 30181 bp, 28 predicted proteins | sample 811221 | NCBI WGS metagenome assembly MDTD01 (sample SAMN05326646, study PRJNA326480) | marine metagenome | isolation source: seawater | place: Pacific Ocean: South West | collected 2011 | reverse complement strand
TTTGTGCAATGCATTTATCAAGATTAGCTGAAGATTTTATTATATTAAATTCAGATGCATACCAATTAGTTGACTTCAATGATAAAATGCTCACTGGCTCATCTATAATGCCCCAGAAAAAAAATCCAGACCCTGCTGAATTGATAAGAGGGAGAACTGGAATTAATTATGGAAAATTAAATTCACTTTTAACCATCATGAAAGGACTTCCAATTTCATATTTTAAAGATTTGCAAGATGATAAAGCCTTGGTATTTGATGGTTTTGATACCTTAAAAGATACATTAACTATGAGTAATGAATTAATTAAAAATGTAAATCCAAATAAAAAAAGAATGTCGGAGATGGCTGGAACCGGCTACACTACTTCCACAGATTTTGCTGACTTCCTAGTAAAAGATAAAAAACTGTCTTTTAGAGAAGCTTATAAGATATCTTCAAAAATTGTAAATTTCGCAGAAAAAAATAAAAAAAATTTAGATGAACTTACTTTAAATGAAGTAAGAAAATTTTTTAAAGATATTAATTATAATGCTCTGAAAATATTTAATGTCAAAAATTCTATGAATTCTAAAAATTCTTATGGAGGAACTTCTGAAAGAAGTGTAAAAAACATGATAAAAAAATATAAAAAGGAGCTTAAGTGAGATTAATTGTAAGTCTAATTATATTTACTTTTATATTAATATCATGCGGAAAAAGATCAGATCCACAATACCAAGGATTTAAATACAATTATACTAAAATAATTTAATAAATGTCTTATATAAGATATAAAAATAATAATCTCTTTGTAGAAAACATTTCTGTAAAAAAACTTACAGCAAAATTGGCTACTCCCTTTTATCTTTATTCAGAGGGCAGTATTGTGAATAATTATAAGTCATTTTTAAATAATTTTAAAAAAAGTAAACCTTTGATTTGTTTTTCTGTAAAAGCAAATTCTAATATTCAAATTTTGAAAGTTTTAAGAAAACTTGGTTCAGGCGCTGATGTAGTCTCGGGTGGTGAATTACTTAAAGCAATTAAATCTGGCATAAAACCTTATAAAATTGTTTTTTCTGGTGTTGGTAAAACTGAAGATGAAATTAGATTAGCAATTAAAAAAAATATTTTATTAATTAATGTGGAGTCGGAAAATGAGGCAATATTGATAAATAAAATTGCTGGTCAATTAAAAAAAAAGGTTACAATTGGCATTAGGCTTAATCCTGATATAAACGCTCCAACGCATAAAAAAATTTCAACAGGCAAAGCTGAAGATAAATTTGGCCTTTCAAAAAATAATTTAATTTCATTTTGTCTAAGTATTAAAAGTTTAAAAAATTTGAAACTTAATGCAATCAGTGTGCATATTGGAAGTCAAATATTGAATGAGAATCCTTTCAAAAAAACCTTAAAAGTTTTGGAAGAGATAATAAAAAAAACGAAAATTAACTTTAAGTTTGTAGATCTTGGAGGCGGATTTGGTATTACCTATAAAAAAAATGATAAGAAAATAAATCTAAAAAATTACTCAATTTTAGTGGAAAAATTTAGGAAAAAATATAATTGTAATATTATTTTTGAACCAGGCCGAGCAATTGTAGGTAATGCTGCTATCTTAGTGAGTAAAGTTCAATACTTAAAAAAAGGATCAAATAAGACATTTGCCATATTAAATGCTGGTATGAATGATTTTATGAGACCAGCACTTTATGATGCGATACATAATATAGTTCCAGTAATTAAGAATAATAAAAAAAATAAGGGTCCTTTGGAATTTGTTGGCCCTATATGTGAAACGACTTGTAAATTTATTAAATATAATAAATACCAATGTCTTAATCAGTCAGATTATGTTGCAATAGCTGATGTTGGAGCATATGGAGCTTCTTTGTCTTCTAACTACAATACAAAACCATTAATTGCAGAGATAATTGTAGATAAAACTAAAGTTAGAGTGATTAGAAAAAAACAAGATATAAAAAATTTACTCAATCAATAATGCAATTTATAAGATCGCTATTATTCACGATATTATTTTATTTAACTCTGATATTAGTTTTTTTATTGGCTATACCAACTTTGATTTTGCCTAACAAGACCACTTTATTTTGTGGAAAAATATTAGCTTATATAATTATTTTTTTACTAAGATTTGTATTAGGGGTTAAAGTTACTTTTTATGGAGTTGAAAATTTAAAAAAAAGGGAAAAATTTTTTGTTGCTAGCGCGCATCAATCATTACTTGAAACATTTATTCTTCAGGCTCCTTTGCAATATCCTATTTTTATTCTTAAAAAAGAATTACTAAAAATTCCTTTATTCGGTTGGTATTTAAGAAAAATAGATTCAATTGATATTGTCAGAGATACTACAACGAAAGAAAATTTGAATTTTTTTGATAAGATCAAGAGTAAAATTGAAATTAGCAAAAGACCATTATTAATTTTTCCTCAAGGCACAAGAGTGAAAATTGGTGAAAGACAACCCTTTAAAAAAGGAGCTGGAAGAATTTACGAAGCATTAGATTTACCTTGCGTTCCAGTAGCTTTGAACACTGGAAAAGTTTGGCCAAAAAACAGTTTTTTAAAGTACAATCATGATGTTAAAATATCTTTTTTAGAACCTATTGAGCCTGGAAAAGATAAAAATGTTTTTTTAAAAGATTTAGAGACCATTATTTACTCTTCCATAGATAATTTAAATTAATTCTTTTTTCTTCCAAAATCTGGAGATCTGACATCTTGACCTGCTTTAATTATCTCTTTTCTCACATTTTTTGTGGACGCAAACATTTTTAGAAGTTTATCGCTATTTTTTTCTAAAATAGCTTTTTTAAAATCATTAATATTTTTCGAAAAATCATCCAATATTCTTATAATATTATCGCTGTTATCAATAAAAATATCTTTCCACATTAAAGGGTCTGATGAAGCTATACGTGTAAAATCTCTTAATCCACCTGCGCTATATTTTATAATTTCATTTTTAAACTTATCATCAGTGTTTATAGCTGTCATAACAATGTTATAAGCAACTGCGTGAGGCAAGTGGCTTGTAAGTGCTAATATATAATCATGATCAGAAATACTCATTAATTTAACCTTACTGCCTAAAAATTCCCAAAACTTTTTTAGTTTTTCTGTTTTTTCTTTATTTGAATTTTCATTTTCACAAATAATAGTCCATCTATCTTTAAATAAATCTTTGAACCCAGCATTAGGACCGCTTTCTTCAGTCCCTGCAATAGGATGGGAAGTTAGCCAGAAAACATTTTTCAGATTTAAATTTTCAAATATTTTATTAATCTCTTTTTTTACTGAGCCAGTATCAGTAATTATTACATCTTTTTGAAATGAGTCTTTTGCTGACAATAAAACTTCTTTGTAAGAACTTAAAGGGACTGAAATAATCACTAAGTCTGAATTTTTAACTGCCGATTTAACATCTTTAGAAATGTCATTGCATAAATTTTCTTTTTTAATAGTTTCAAGAACATCTTTAGATTTATCAAAAACTGTTAATGATTTACAAATTTTTTTATTATTTATACCTCTTAGGATCGATGACCCAATTAAGCCACATCCAATTATACCTATTTTTTCAAACATCAAATTACCTTTCTTATAACTTTAATAAATTTTTTATTCTCTAAACTATTACCAATGGTTATTCTTAGAGAATTTTTAATTTTATAAACATCCATTTTTCGTACAAGAATTCCATTTTTAGCCATACTTAAAAATATTTTTTTTGAATTTTTTCTTATTTTATCAAATTTTACTAACAAAAAATTCCCATGACTAAAATTAGTATCTATTCCTAATTTTTTAAAATTTCTATAAAAAATTTTTGTCCATTTATTGACATGTTTTATTTCTTTATTTAACCACTCACTATCTTTAATGGCTTTTGCTGCTGCAAATAAAGCTGCTCTATTTATATTAAAAGGCGGTTTTATTTGGTTCAAAGCATAAATTAACTTCTTAGAACCGTAACCCCATCCAATTCTTAATCCTGCTAAACCATAAATTTTTGAAAATGTTCTTGTTACGATAACATTCTTTGAGTTTGAAAACAATTTTATACCTGATGAGTAATTTTTATCTTTTACATATTCATAATAAGCATCATCAACAACTAATAAAATATTACTTCTTAACCTTTTTCTTAATTGCAACAATTCTTTTTTGTTAATTATTGTTCCTGTCGGATTATTAGGATTTGCTAAAAAAACAACTTTTGTTTTTTTTGTTACCTTAGAAAGAATATTATTTATAGAAATAGTAAAATTTTTTTCTTTTGCAAATTTAATTTTCGCTCCATAAATTTTACTATAAATCCTATAAATTATGAAACTATATTCAGGAACAATAACTTCATCGTTTTTATTTAAAAAAGCTTTACAAATTAATTCAAAAATTTGATCAGATCCTGATCCTAGAATAATCCTTTTTGAGTCTAATTTAAATTTTTTCGCAAGCACATTTTTTAAAAAAATACCTTCCGAGTCAGGATATCTTTTTAAATTTTTTGCTACTTTATTAAATTCTCTTATTGCCTTTGGACTAGGTCCAAGAGCTGATTCATTAGCTGAAAGTTTTATTTTAACAGCCTTTTGCTTAAATAAACTCAATCCAGCAACATACTTTTCAGCATTAATTTTGTTCGGCTTTGGTAAACTCATATTAATTTATTTAATATATAAAAAGCTGTAGTAATGCTAGTTTCATCGCATATGAATTTGACAAGTTTACGACTATTTAGTATTAATTAATTAAAGGCGCCGATTTAACCAAATTGCGGGCGCTTTATAAATGTAGCTAAACAGGAGATAGCCCAGTTTAGCTGGGCTTTTTTTTTGGATGAATAGTAAATTAGAAGATATAAAGAAAATTAAGGTAATAAAACCACTAAAATTAGATTGTGGAAAAACGATTAATAATTTTCCACTAGCTTATGAGACTTACGGAAAATTGAATCAAAATAAAGATAATGCGATTTTAGTTTTCCACGCATTGACAGGTGATCAATTTGTTTCGGAAACTAACCCCGTAACAAATAAAGATGGGTGGTGGGTTACTGCTGTTGGTCCAGGGAAAGCTATAGATACAAATAAATATTTTGTAATTTGTGCAAATGTTATTGGTGGTTGTATGGGGTCTTTGGGACCAAGGGATATTAACCCAGAAACTAAACAGCCTTTTGGATTAGATTTTCCGGTTATCACAATTAGAGATATGGTGAGAGCTCAAGAGTCATTACTTGATCATCTTGGAATAAAAAAACTTTTATGTGCAACAGGTGGTTCAATGGGAGGAATGCAACTTTTACAATTTTGCTCGACATTTCCAGAAAAAACTTTTTCGGCAATTCCTATTGCATGTAGTTCTAGTCACAGCGCACAAAATATTGCTTTAAATGAGTTGGCGCGCCAAGCCATAATGGCTGATCCGGTATGGGATAAAGGAAAATATTTTCTTAAAAATGTTCAGCCGAAAAACGGATTAGCAGTAGCAAGAATGGTTGGACATATAAGTTACTTATCAGAAAAAGGTATGCAAGAAAAATTTGGGAGAAAATTACAAGAAAAAGCTGATTATGAATTCAGTTTTAATGCAGACTTTCAAGTTGAAAGCTACTTGAGGCATCAGGGCTATGCTTTTGTTGAGAGATTCGATGCAAATTCAGTTTTATATATTACAAGAGCGATGGACTATTTTGATCTATCAAAACAATTTAAGGGCGGTTTAGTTGAGGCTTTTAGAGGACAGAAAACTAAATTTTTAATTATTTCATTCTCTTCTGATTGGCTTTATACAACTAAAGAGAATAAGGATATAGTTATAGCCTTAAATGCTTCAGGAGCAGATGTGTCTTTCTCAGAAATAGTCACTGATAAAGGACACGACTCATTTTTACTAGAGGTGCCAGATTTTTTAAAAACCCTTAAAAGTTTTATAGACTCAATGCATGATAAATTTAAAAATGAAAAAAGAATTTAAAGTAATCGCTGATTTACTGCCTGAAAATAGTAGAGTATTAGATATTGGTTGTGGAGATGGTTCTTTAATGGATTTACTAAAAAATAAAAAAAATATTGAAGTTCGAGGATTGGAACTTGATCAAAACAATGTTCAGCAATGTATTCACAAGGGTTTGCCTGTTATACAAGGTAATGCCGAAACTGAACTTCACCAATTTCCTAACCAATCATTTGACTATGTTGTTTTGAGTCAAACTCTTCAAGCTTTTTACAATCCTGAAAAAGTTTTAAGAGAACTTTTAAGAATTGGTAAGTCAGTAATTATTTCTATTCCTAATTTTGGATACTGGAAAGTAAGAACAAAACTATTATTTTTCGGTAAAATGCCAGTAACTAAAACCTTACCTAATACTTGGTACAATACTCCAAATTTGCATATGTGTACGATTAAAGATCTTTTCAATTTTTGTGATGAAAAAAATATAAATATTATAAAAGTAGTAGGAGTGAATGGAGATCAAACCTCTTTAATCAAAAAAGGTAATCTCGAAATCAAGAACCTTTTTTCAAAATTAGGAATATTTTTAATTGGATAGAATGAAAATAGAAATAATAAAGTGCCTAAACGATAATTACAGTTATCTTTTATTAGAGAAAAAAACCAACACGATATCGATAATCGATCCTTCTGAGTATGATGCGTGTGATAAAGTAATTCAAAAATATAAAAAATTAGATTATATATTAAATACCCACCATCATGCAGATCATGTTGGTGGAAACATTGAACTTAAAAAAAAATATAACTCAAAAATTTTTGGATTCGAGGAAGATAAAAATCGTATCCCCGGAATTGATTTTTTTTTGAAAGATAATCAAAATCTATCGATTGGAAATCTGATGTTTAAAACAATTTTTATTCCAGGTCATACTAAAGGTCATATTGCTTTTTATTTTAAAGATGAAAAAGTTATATTTACTGGTGATACACTTTTTTCTTTGGGGTGTGGAAGAATATTTGAGGGTAGTCATTTAGATATGTTTAATTCATTGAACAAAATTAAGACACTTCCTATTGATACAAAAATTTACTGCGGACATGAATATACAAAATCAAATTTGAATTTTTGTTTAAAGTACGACACTAACAATCCATTTTTAAAAGAAAAATCAGCTGAAATTAATTTGAAATTAAAAAATAATCAACCAACAATACCGACTACTATTGGCGAAGAATTGAAAACGAATATTTTTTTAAAGTGCAATGATAATGTTCTTAAACAGGCATTAAATCTTAAAGATGCTTCAGATCTGGAAGTTTTTACCAAATTACGAGATTTAAAGGATACATTTTAACCTCAAAATTCTTGACTTGAAATAATTGGGAGATATATTGCCTCAAAACTAAATTAATAAAAAATTATGTCATTTGCAATTATTGAAACAGGCGGAAAACAATACAAAGTTTCAGCTAGTAAGATTTTGGAAGTTGAAAAACTTAATACTGAAGTAGGAAAAACTATTAAATTTGATAAAGTTTTACTTTTGAATGATGATAAAACTACTGAAATAGGTAGTCCTAATATAGATGGTGCAATTGTTGAAGCTAAACTTCTTGAAAATGTAAAAGACAGAACAATTTTAATTTTTCATAAAAGAAGAAGAAAAAACTCAAGGAAAAAAAACGGTCATAGGCAACGGCATTCAAAGATACAAATTACAAAAATTTTAGCTAAAGGTGGAAAGGTAATAAGTGAGGCTAAAATAATTGAAAAAAAGAAAACCATCAAAGAGCCAAAAAAAGATATTAAAAAGGTAATAAAAAAATAGGAAATTAAATGGCAACAAAAAAAGCAGGTGGATCATCGCGAAACGGACGAGATAGTAAGGGAAGGAGACTCGGAGTAAAGATGTACGGCGATCAATTAGTAATTCCTGGTAATATTATTGTTAGACAAAGAGGAACAAGAATTCATCCTGGTCTTAACGTAGGTATGGGCAAAGACCACTCAATTTTTTCTTTAGTTAAAGGTAAGGTTAAGTTTAAAAAGTCAAAACTTAACAGAACATTTGTATCTGTAATTCCCAACTAAAAATAGATAACCAAGGTTATTTATTAAATCATAAAATGAAGTTTTTAGATCAAGCAAAAATTTATATTAAAGCTGGAAATGGAGGCTCGGGTTCAGCGAGCTTTCGGAGAGAAAAATTTGTAGAATTTGGAGGTCCTGATGGTGGAGATGGTGGATCAGGAGGTTCTATAATTTTTTTATCAGATAGAAATTTAAACACTCTAATAGACTATCGATACACCCAACATTTTAAAGCAGAGCATGGTAAATCTGGAAGTAAGAAAAATAAAACTGGTGGAAATGGTAAAGATATGATTCTAAAAGTTCCAGTCGGCACCCAGATTTATGAAGAGGATAATAATACCTTAGTTTATGATTTTACAAAAAATCATGAAAAGTTTTTAGTAGCTAACGGCGGTAAAGGTGGATTAGGCAATGTTCGTTTTAAAAGTTCTGTAAATAGAGCTCCAAAAAAAAAGACTAATGGAAAATTAGGAGAAGAATTTTGGATTTGGTTACAGTTAAAAGTAATTGCTGATGTTGGAATAGTAGGATTGCCCAACTCTGGTAAATCAAGTTTACTTGCTGCTATTACTCGAGCGAAACCTAAAATTGCTAATTATCCGTTCACTACTATTAATCCTAATTTAGGAGTAGCTTTTTATAATAATAAAGAAGTAACATTAGCGGATATACCGGTTTTAGTTGAGGGGGCTCATAAAGGTATTGGTTTAGGGGACAAGTTCCTAAGACATATCGAAAGATGTAAAATTTTGTTACATTTACTGGATATTTCTGAAGAAAATTTGATTGATAATTACGAGAAGATCAAAGAGGAACTTGGTGCTTATGATAAAAATTTATCAAGAAAAAAAGAAATTATCTTTTTTAATAAATCAGATTTAGTTGATAAAAAGGATTTAGTGAAAAAAATTAATACTTTTAAAAAAAAGATAAAAAAGAAGTTTGAGGTAATTTCACTATTTAAAAAAGATGATATTCTAAAGCTTAAAAAAGCACTTATAAAAAATGTTGATTAAAAATTCAAAGAAAATAGTAATTAAACTAGGTTCTAGCACGGTTGTGGACGATAAAGGAAAATTTAAAAGAAATTGGGTTGATAGTTTAATTAAGGATATTAAAAAATATAAAAAGAATAGAGATGTTGTAATTGTCTCTTCAGGAGCAATCGCTTTAGGACAAAGCTACTTAAAGATTAAAAAGAAAAAGATTAAACTAGAGATGAGCCAAGCTATTGCAGCTGTAGGGCAAATTCATTTAGCGGAAGAATTTCAAAAAATTTTTGAAAAAAATAAATTTAAAACTGGTCAAATTTTAATAACACCTGATGATACTGAACAGAGAAGAAGGGCTTTAAATGTGAGAAGAACTTTTGAAAATTTATTTAAACTAAAGGCGATACCAATTGTAAATGAAAATGATACAACAGCAACAACCGAGATTAAATATGGAGATAATGATAGATTGGCAGCTAGAGTTGCTCAAATAATTGGTGCGGATACATTAATTATTTTTTCTGATACAGATGGATTATATGACTCAAAGAAAAATAATGAAATTGTAAAAATTATCAAAAATATAAATCAAGATATTTATTCTTTAGCCAACAAAAAAATTAATAATTTTGGATCTGGAGGAATGATTACAAAATTAGATGCAGCTAAAATATGTATGAACTCGGGGTGCCATATGTTTATAGCAAATGGAAGAAATAAAAATCCAATAAAAAAGATGATTTATACAAAAAATTATACATGTTTTATTCCAAAAATATCTACTTTGGATGCTAGAAAAAAATGGATTATTAGTTCATTAAACTCATCTGGCAAAATATATATTGATGATGGTGCCGCTAAGGCTCTTGGAAATGGTAAAAGCCTTTTGGCAGCAGGGGTTGTAAAGATAGACGGTGAATTTAGTAAGGGAGAAAATATCTTAATTGTTGATGAAAAAAATAATAATTTAGGGCGAGGCTTGTCATCTTTTAGTTCAGAGGAAATAAATAAGATAAAAGGCAAACAAAGCAGTGAAATTGAGAATATATTAGGTTATCCTAGTAAATCTGAAATTATTCATAAAGATGATATGGTGAGTCTATAATATGAAATATTTATTAAAACTTGGCCATAATGCAAAAAAATCTCACGAAAAACTGAAAAATGTTGATCATGAAGTAATAAAAAGTTCTTTAGAAGCCTATAACAAAAGTATTTTAAAAAATAAAAATCAAATAATTAAAGCAAATAATGAAGATATTAAAAATGTCAAAAGAAAGCATTTAATAGATAGGTTGATTTTAAATAACAAACGAATTGAGAGTATACGACATTCTATTGACCAAATTACTAAATTTAAAAATCCAATAGGAAAAGTATTACAAAAATGGAGTAGACCAAATAGACTGAATATTAAAAAAGTCTCAACACCTATTGGAGTTATAGGAGTTATTTATGAGAGCAGACCAAATGTAACAGCAGACGTAGCTGCATTGTGCTTGAAATCAGGTAATTGCGGAATTTTAAGAGGTGGGTCTGAAGCATTTAACTCTAATAAAATTCTTGCAAATTTATTTAGAAGTTCCTTAAGAAAGAAAAATATTGACTCAAATGTAATTCAGTTTATTGAAAAAAAGGACAGAAAAGTTGTTGATTTTATGCTTTCAAAGATGAGCAATTATATTGATGTTATAGTGCCAAGAGGTGGAAAAAATCTTGTAGAGAAAGTTCAGAAATTTTCAAAAGTTCATGTTATTGGTCATTTAGAAGGTCTATGTCATATCTATATTGATAAATCAGCAGATTTTAAAACTGCTGAAAAGGTTGTTGTAAATGCGAAGATGAGACGGACGAGTATTTGTGGAGCCTTAGAAACTCTTTTGATAAATGAAAAAATTCTTAAAACTCACGGTGTAAAAATTATAAATTCATTGTTAAAAAAAGGTTGTGAAGTAAGAGTTGATAATAGAATAAATAAATTTTTTAAAAACCAGTTAAAAAATGCTACAGCTTTAGATTGGCAAACGGAGTATTTGGACGCAAAAATATCCATTAAAACAGTAAAAAATGTTGATGAGGCAGTTAAACATATATTAAAATACGGTACTATGCATACAGATGGAATAATATGTAATAACGCTAAAACTGCAAAATATTTCCTAAATGGAGTTAATAGTTCAATTGCAATGTTAAATGTTTCTACTCAATTTGCTGATGGTGGTGAGTTCGGTTTTGGTGGTGAGATAGGAATTTCAACAAATAAATTACCGCCTAGAGGTCCTGTAGGAATAGATCAATTAACCTCCTACAAATACATTGTTTCGGGAAAGGGGATTATTCGACCTTAAAATTTAATGCAAAAATTTACTGCTAAATCTTTTGGTTTATTTGGTGGAAGTTTTGATCCTCCACATTATGGGCATCTTAAAATATCTAAAGTTTCCATACGTAGACTCCGTTTACAAAAATTATATTGGGTTGTAACAAAAAAAAATCCATTTAAAATTAAACCATATTTTTCTCTTAAAGAGAGAATTAAAAGCTGTAAAAAAATTATAAAAAAAGAAAAAAAAATAAGTGTTGTTTACATCGAAGATAAAATTAGATCATCTAGGATAGTAAATGTTGTTAAATATTTCAAAAAAAAAAATAAGTCTGCTAAAATCTATCTTATTATTGGATCTGACAATCTTATAAATTTTCATAAATGGCAAAATTACAAAAAAATTGTAAAAACTTGTATTTTAGTAGTTTATTCCAGAAAGGGTTTTGATAAAAAAGCAAAAAAATCTGCCATAATCAATCATTTGAGTAGTCAAAATATCATATATATTAAAAACCCAAAAATAGATATATCTTCAAGTAAAATAAGAAAATTTCTAAAAAAGACTTAATGGAAGTAATAAAATTAAAAAATATAATTCAAAAAACACTCGATACTAATAAAGCTACAAACATCGTTACTTTAAATCTTAAAAACAAATCTCAAATAGCCGATTATATGATTATAGCCTCAGGAACTTCATCGAGACATTTACAATCACTTTCTGAAATTCTTGTTGCAGAATTGAAAAAAAAAGGTTTAATGGAATGTAGGATTGAAGGGAAAGAGAGTAGTGACTGGAAATTAGTTGATGCTATCGATGTTATTGTTCATATTTTTCATCCTAAAAAAAGAGAGTTTTATGATCTTGAGAAAATGTGGTCCGAAACTCTTCCAAAAGAAAAGGCTATGATATGAAAAAAATATTTTTAATTTTTACATTTGTTTTATATTCCTCTTTTTGCTTTTCAAATGTAAATGAAAAAATGTATGAAAAAATTGATTTATTTGGAGAAGTTTTGGAAAAAATTAAAGAAGATTATGTAGATGAAATTGATCAAGTTGATGTAATGGACTCTGCAATTAATGGAGTTTTACAATCTTTGGATCCTTATTCAGCATATATGAGTCCTGAACTTTTCAAAAGTATGCAAACTGATACTAAAGGTGAGTTTGGAGGTTTAGGAATTGAAATAGGTATGGAAGCCGGAGTTGTGAAAGTAATTTCTCCAATAGATGATACCCCCGCATCAAAAGCCGGTATAAAAGCAGGGGATTATATTGTGCAGATTAATGATGAACAGGTCCAAGGTAAATCATTAATGGAAGCAGTAAAATTAATGCGTGGTCCCATTGGTACTAGTATTAAGTTAACAATTAGAAGAAAAAATGTAAAAAAACCTTTAGAGTTTGAAATAAAAAGAGATGTTATTGAGGTAAAATCTGTAAGCTCCAAAGTTATTGGTGATAAAAAACAGGTGGGTTATATAAGACTTAAGTCATTCAACGAAAATAGTGACGAACAATTTTTTAAAATAGTTAAGCAATTTGAAAATAAGTTTAAACCAATAGGTTATATAATTGACTTAAGAAATAATCCTGGAGGCCTATTAACACAAGCAATAAGTATAACGGATTTTTTCTTAAATGATGGTGAAATAGTCTCAACAAAAGGAAGAAAGATTTCTGAAACAAGAAGATTCTTTGCAAAACAAGGTGATGGTATAAATGGAAAACCTATCATTATTTTAATAAACAATGGCTCTGCATCAGCCTCTGAAATTTTTGCAGGAGCTTTGAAAGATCATAAAAGAGCTATTATTTTAGGAGAAAGTTCCTATGGTAAAGGATCTGTTCAGTCCATTATACCTCTTAAAAATGGTGGAGGTATTAGGCTTACAATTTCTAAATATTACTTACCTTCAGGAAAATCAATTTCTGAAGTTGGAGTTACTCCAGATATAATAGTTGAGGAAGCAAGTGATAACTTTTTAATAGACACAAAAACAGACAATCAACTCAATTATGCAGTTAAACTTTTTAAATGAATGCAGAAAGAAGTAAGTTTTTACCACTAAGAATTGGCGTAGGAATTGTCGTACTAAGTCAAAATAATAAGGTTTTTGTAGGAAAGAGGAGAGATAACCCAGTCAATAAATGGCAAATGCCACAAGGTGGCGTGGATAAAAATGAAAATTTGGAAAATGCTATGAGAAGAGAGTTATGCGAAGAAACGAGTATCACTAGCATTAAGATAATTAAAGAATTAAATGAGTGGCTTACATATTACCTGCCTAAAAATTTAGTTGGAAAAATATGGAAAGGAAAATATAGAGGTCAAAAACAAAAGTGGTTTATAGTAAAGTTTATTGGCAAAGAAGAGGAGATCAATATAAATACTAAACACCCTGAATTTATTGAATGGAGATGGTTAAATATAGATGAATTACCTAATGTAATTGTTGATTTTAAAAAGAAAGTTTACGATAATTTAGTTTTGCAAATAAAAAAAACTATTAATTAATTTCTTTCAAACTTTCTATCTTATGCGTAATTTCATATTTTTCTTTATCAGAAATATTTTCTTTTAGTTTTTTTTCAGATAATTGAATTAATTCCTGTCTTTCATTTTGTGAAAGTTCGTTTATATCTTTTATAGATGAAGATAAAATAAGTAATTTATTTTCAAAAAATTCTACTGTTCCTTCTTCGACAAAAAATTTTTTTTTTTGATCTGTTAAGTTTATAAGTATATATCCTGGTCTTAAAAATGTTATTAGTGAAATGTGATCTTTGAGTATAGTCATGTATCCTTCATATGAAGGTATAATTACCTCTTCTGTATCAGCATTTAAAATAGTTTTATCAGGACTAATAATTTGAACATTAAAATTTGCAGGCATTACGCAGCTGTTTCTTTATTTAATTTTTCAGCCTTTTCTACAACCTCTTCAATTGATCCTACCATATAAAAAGCTGACTCCGGTAAATTATCATATTCACCCTTACAAATTGCATCAAATCCTTTGATCGTTGACTCTAAATCTACGAGTTTCCCTGGGGAACCAGTGAAAACTTCTGCAACAAAAAAAGGTTGAGATAAGAACCTTTGAATTTTTCTAGCTCTTGATACTGTTAATTTGTCCTCTTCGGAGAGCTCGTCCATTCCTAGAATAGCAATAATATCTTGTAGTGATTTGTAAGCTTGAAGTATTCTTTGAACTTCTCTAGCTACCCTATAATGTTCTTCTCCAACAACTCTAGGATCTAAAATTCTAGAGGTTGAGTCTAAAGGATCAACGGCAGGATATATTCCTAACTCCGCTATTTGCCTTGATAAAACTGTCGTAGCGTCTAAGTGTGAGAATGAGGTCGCTGGTGCAGGGTCGGTTAGATCGTCAGCAGGAACATATATTGCTTGAACTGAGGTTATTGAGCCTTTACCTGTCGAGGTAATTCTTTCTTGTAAGTTTCCCATATCTGTAGCTAAAGTTGGCTGATATCCAACAGCGGAAGGAATTCTTCCTAATAATGCTGAAACTTCTGATCCGGCTTGTGTAAATCTAAAGATATTATCAACAAAAAATAAAACATCCTGACCCTCTTTATCTCTAAAATATTCTGCAACAGTTAGACCGGTCAAAGCCACTCTTGCTCTGGCTCCGGGGGGCTCATTCATCTGTCCATATACTAAAGCTGCTTTTGATCCCTTTCCGTCAGTTTTAATTACTCCGGATTCAATCATTTCGTGGTATAGATCATTTCCCTCTCTAGTTCTTTCTCCTACTCCTGCAAATACAGAAAATCCACCATGTGCTTTTGCTATGTTGTTGATTAATTCCATTATAGTAACTGTTTTTCCTACACCTGCGCCGCCAAAAAGACCAATTTTTCCCCCTTTAGCATAAGGTGCTAAAAGATCTATTACTTTAATACCTGTTACCAAAATTTCTGTTTCTGTAGATTGATCAGTAAATTTTGGAGCTGCTCTGTGGATCGGCCATTTTTCTGAAGTTTTAACTTCACCTTTTTCATCGATTGGCTGGCCTATTACGTTAATAATTCTTCCTAGAGTTTCTGGTCCAACTGGAACGCTAATCGGAGAATTTGTATTTTTCACTTCATCTCCTCTTTTTAAACCCTCTGTAGAGTCCATAGCTATTGTTCTAACACTATTTTCTCCTAAATGTTGAGCCACTTCTAAGACTAATTTGTTTCCAGCGTTGTTAACCTCTAATGCAGTATAAATTTCTGGTAAATCACCATCAAAACTTACGTCTACTACTGCACCTATGAGCTGGATTATTTTACCTTTATTAGCCATATTACAAACTTTCTGCTCCTGAAATAATCTCAATTAATTCTTTTGTAATAGATGCCTGTCTGCTCCTATTATAATTAATTGTCAATTTATCTACCAAATCTCCAGCGTTTCGTGTAGCATTATCCATAGCTGTCATACGTGAACCTTGTTCACTGGCAGCATTTTCTAAAAAAGCTTTAAAAATTTGAGTAGAAATATTTTTCGGAAGAAGTTCTTCTAATATCTCAGTTTCATCAGGTTCAAATTCATAAAATATATTTTGGTTTTCATTAGTTTTTGAATCTAATTTGATTTCAACAGGAATAATTTGTTGCGATTGTGGTATCTGAGTTATAACATTTTTAAAATTATTATAAAACAATATACACTTATCAAATTCTTCATTTTCAAATAATGTGATAATATTTACGCCTATCTCGTTTGCGTCTTTAAAGGTAATTTTCTTTTTATCTTTCAAACTTATTTGTTTAATTATAAATTTTCCATATTCTCTTTTAATTTGATCATATCCTTTAGTGCCTACTGTAATAATTTTAATTTGTTTCCCTTCTTTTAAAAAGTTTTTAAATTTTTTCTTTGCTAATTTACAAATATTTGAATTAAAACCACCACATAATCCTCTATCAGCAGTCATAACCACACATAAATACGTTTTATCCTTTCCACTACCAGAAATAAGTTTAGGTGCGTCGCTATTTTTTTCAATTGTTTTTGAAAGATTTAAAATAATATTTAACATTTTTTCACTGTATGGCCTGCCTTTTTCCGCACTTTCTTGGGCCTTTCTCAATTTCGCTGCAGCAACCATTTTCATAGCTTTGGTTATTTTTTGTGTTGACTTAACACTTTTAATTCTTTTTTTTAAATCATCTAAACTTGGCATTATTTTGGTGAATTTTTATAGGTTTGAATTATATTTTTTAAAGTCTCTTCAGTTTCTTCATCTAACTTTCCAGACTTTGTAATGTTTTCAATTATTTCAGGTTTATCGCTCTTAATTTTTTCAATAATTTGAGTCTCAAATTTTTTAATATCTTTTAATTCAACATCATCTAAATATCCTTTTACGCCAGTAAAAACAGAAATTACTTGATCTGCTACAGTCATAGGGGAATACTGGCTTTGCTTAAGTAATTCAGTCAGTTTTGATCCTCTGTTTAAAAGCTTTTGAGTGGCCGCATCTAAATCAGACCCAAATTGTGCAAAAGCAGCCATTTCACGATATTGTGCCAATTCAAGCTTAATTGATCCTGCGACTTTTTTCATAGCTTTAGTTTGTGCTGCTGAACCTACTCTTGATACCGATAATCCAACATTAACTGCGGGTCTTATTCCCTGATTAAATAGTTCGGTCTCAAGAAATATCTGTCCGTCAGTTATTGAAATTACATTTGTTGGAATATAGGCTGAAACGTCTCCCGCTTGTGTTTCAATAATTGGAAGAGCTGTTAAAGAGCCTCCCCCTTGTTTATCGTTAAGTTTGGCTGCTCTTTCTAAAAGTCTGCTGTGTAAATAAAAAACATCTCCTGGGTAAGCCTCTCTGCCTGGGGGTCTTCTTAATAACAAAGACATTTGTCTATAAGCAACTGCTTGTTTTGATAAATCATCATATATTATTAAAGCATGCATGCCATTATCTCTAAAGTATTCACCTATTGTGCATCCTGTATACGGAGCTAAGAATTGTAATGGAGCAGAGTCAGATGCTGTGGCTGAAACAACTGTTGTATATTTCATTGCTCCCGCATCTTCTAAAGTTTTAACAATTTGAGCGACTGTGGAACGTTTTTGTCCTATAGCTACGTACACACAATACAATTTCTTTTTTTCATCATTAGAATCATTAATTGTTTTTTGATTTATTATTGTATCTATTGCAACAGCAGTTTTACCTGTTTGTCTATCTCCAATAATTAACTCTCTTTGGCCTCTGCCAATAGGTATCAAGCTATCTATTGCCTTTAATCCAGTTTGCATTGGTTCATTAACAGATTGCCTTGGAATTATTCCAGGGGCTTTTACTTCAACTCTTTTTCTATTAATTTTTGTAGGAAGATTTCCTTTTCCATCTATAGGATTACCTAGTCCGTCTACAACTCTTCCAAGTAATTCTTTTCCGACTGGAACATCAACTATTGAGTTCGTCCTTTTTACTATGTCTCCTTCTTTAATGTTTCTGTCATCGCCAAATATAACAACTCCTACATTATCGCTTTCTAAGTTAAGAGCCATGCCTTTAGATCCATCATTAAACTCAACCATTTCTCCGGCTTGAACATTATCTAATCCATACACTCTGGCAATACCGTCACCAACAGATAAAACTTTTCCTATTTCAGATACTTCTGCTTTCTCGTCAAAATTTTTTATTTGTTCTTTTAATAATTTAGTTATTTCTGAAGGATTAATTTGCATTTTACATATCCATTAAAGCTTTTTTATATTTTTTTAACTTATTTTGAATTGATGAGTCAATCATTAAACTACCTACTTGTAATTTTATTCCTCCTATAAGATTATCGTCTTGAAAGAATTGAAAGTTTAATTTCGAACCAATAATTTCTGACATTTTTTCACTAATATCTTGTAATTGATTTTTATCTAAATCTCGAGATGAGATAAGAGAAGCTTGTATTTCTCCTCTTTTTTTTGAAGATAAAATTAAAAAGCTTTTCATAATTTTTTCTAAAAAGACTATTCTTCTTTTCGAAACAAGAAGAAACAAGAAATTTGTTAAAGTTTTTTTAAATTTTAAAATTTTTGAAACTACTTTAATAGCTTCCATTTGAGACGATACTGATTTGGTTGGATTTTTTAAAAAATTCCTAAAGTTGGAGTCATAATCATAAATTTGCTTAAGATTTGTAACATCTCGTTCAACATCATTAATTTCTTTATTTTCACTAGAGAGTTCAAACAAAGCTAGTGCATACCTCGACGAGGTTTCCGATGAGAATGAGTAATTAGAGCTCAATTTTTTTCCTATCTGTGATAATTATTAAGAATAATTTGATTTTCCTATCATATGCATCATTTCTGATCAAGATGATATATATTATATGAATTAAGCAAAATTAATTGGATCTACATCAACCTTAAGTTTAATTTTACTTGAAATTTTCAAATTTTTTAAAACTTTTTCGATATTTTTTTGCACCATATTTTGTTTTTTGCTTTTGATTAAAAGTCTTGCCCTATACTTTTTATTTAGTTTTATAATGGGAGACTCCACCGGACCGAGTATTTCGATATTTTCTATTTTTAACAATCTTTTTTTTACTTCGCTAGCAGCTAAGAGACTTTGATTTTTATTAGGGGAGGAAATTATTATAGCAATAAACCTACAAAAAGGAGGAAGATGGTTTTCCCGCCTAATAATTAACTCATCTTCTAAAAATTTTTCAGGATTATTTATTATTATATCCTTTAAAGTATCATTTGCAGGACTTAGTGTTTGATATATTATGAGAGACTCTGATGAAAATCTTCCCGCTCTCCCACTTAATTGGTTGTATAGCTGTATATTTTTTTCGGTTGCCCTTAAATCGTAACCACGACCTGAAAAATCAGCATCAACAACTACTATGCAATTTAATTTTTCAAAATTAAATCCCTTAGAAATCATCTGGGTGCCTACTATAATATCAACCTTGTTATTCTCTATATCTTCTAAAGTATTTTTATTTTTATCTGCTAAATAATCACTAGAAAATATTTTAATATTTTTATTAGGATATTTAATTTTAAGTTCCTCATAAATTTTTTCAACCCCTGGACCATACATATGATATTCACAATTTTTTCTATCTTTATTACAAATCTTTAATGTTGAAACGATTTCTCCACAATGATGGCAAACTAATTTATTCTTATTTTTATGATAAGTTAGATAAATTGAGCATTTAGAACAGATATGCCTGTATTTACACTTTTTACAAATTAAAAAAGGCGCATATCCTCTCCTATTTAAAAAAAATAAAACTTGTTCACCTTTGTTTAGGTAAAAATCAATAGTTTTAAATGTTATATCTGAAATGAATCTATTTTTCATTTTTTCTAAATTAAGATTTATTATTTTAGTATTAGGCAAATTGAAATTCTTATATCTTTTAGAAATTTTTGTATGATTATATTTTTTATCTTTTATGTTTTTGAATGTTTCAAGAGATGGAATTGAAGTGATAAGATGTATTGGGATATTTTCAAATGAAGCTCTGGAAACTGCCATGTCTCTAGCATTATAAATTAATCCTTCATCTTGTTTATAAGATTGATCATGCTCCTCATCTACTATAATTAGACCAAGATTTTTAAAAGGTAAAAACAAAGAGGAGCGAGCACCTATAACCACTTTTATCTTATTCTTGACTGCGCCGTACCAAATTTTTCTTTTCTCTTTTAAACCTATCTTTGAGTGCCAAACACTTGGGTGAAAGCCAAAAAAATCTTTAAATCTTTTCTCAAACTGAGTAGTAAGAAAAATTTCTGGCAACAAAATTAAAACTTGTTTATTTTTTTCAATAATTTCTCTCATTCTCTCAAAGTATATTATTGTTTTACCTGATCCGGTTATTCCTTGTAAAACTGAAACATTAAATTTAGTTCCAAATCTTTTTAAATCTTGGAGAGATTTTTTTTGATAAATGTTAAGATTATACTTTTGTTTTCTTATTAAGTTTTGATTAAATGTAAGAACTTCTTTTTTAAAAATCTTTTGATAGTCACCTAAACATAGCTTTAAACTTTTGCCTAGTGGAATAAGGTTATAGGATGAAAACCATTCAATGAAATTTATAAATTCGCCTTTAATTTTAATATTGTTTATTTTGCTGTCTATATTTTTAAGTGAAATCTTCTTTTGAGGATCATAAATTTTATTCCAAATCACTCCTATTTCTTTCTTTTTTCCAAAGGGAACTCTTACGATATCTCCAGGCTTTAACTTTATTTTTAACTTAGATTTGTAAGTAAAAGGATGATTAAATATTTTAGGTATTAGAACAGGAAAATTCATTATTAGATTTTAATTTAATTTATACTAATTAAAAATGAATTGGTCTTTTATCAACAGCTAAGGCTGCCTCTTTAATTGCCTCTGTATGCGTAGGGTGAGCATGGCAAGTTCTGGCAATATCTTCAGCGCTAGCACCAAATTCAATGGCTAGAGCCATTTCGGCTATCATATCCCCACAATGTGGGCCAATGATATGGACACCTAAAACTTTATCTGTTTTTGCGTTAGCTAGAATTTTAACGAAACCCTCTGTTTCATTATTAACTTTAGCTCGAGAATTAGCTATGAAGGGAAACTTTCCAACTTTATAATCAATATTTAACTTTTTAAGTTGTTCTTCAGTTTTCCCAACTGTTGCGACTTCAGGTGAGGTATATATTACTCCAGGTATCACGTCATAATTTACGTGTCCAGCTTGACCGGCTAAAATTTCCGCAACTGCGATACCTTCTTCTTCAGCTTTATGAGCTAACATTGGTCCTTTTATAACATCTCCAATTGCAAAAATATTTTCAATATTTGTTTGAAGTTTATCGTTCACTTCTATTTTTCCAAATTTATCTTTTCTAACACCTATTTTTGTGAGATTTAATCCCTCAGTATAAGGTTTTCTGCCAACCGATACTAGTACCTTATCAGCTGTGATATTTTCTTTGGTTGAGTTGCTATTGTTTTCAAACTCAACGATTAATTGGTTATTATTTTTTTTGATCGCTGTAACTTTAGAATTGAGCTTAAATTTAATACCTTGTTTAATTAAAATTTTCTGAAATTCTTTTGCTATTTCTGTATCCATACCAGGAGTAATATGATCAAGATACTCGATTACTGTCACATCTGATCCAAGTCTTGACCAAACTGAACCCATTTCTAAGCCTATATAGCCACCTCCAATAACAACTAAATTTTTAGGAACCTGCTCAAAAGATAAGGCACCTGTAGAAGATACAATATTTTTTTCATCAACTTCAATACCTGGGAGGGATGTTGAATATGATCCAGTTGCAATTACTATATTTTTTGCATTGTATGATTTTTTTTCTTCTTTGTTATAAACCACAACATTATTTTTTGAAAAAATTACCCCTTTCCCTTTTAAATAAGTGACTTTATTTTTTTTTAATAAAAATTCTACGCCCTTAGTGAGAACTTGAACAGATTTTTCTTTGTTTGACATCATTTTTTTAATATTTAAGTTTATCTCACCTATCTCAATACCTTGATTGTTAAAATTCTTTTTTGCTTTATGATAGTTTTCTGATAAATTTAGAAGACTCTTAGAAGGTATACACCCAACGTTTAAACAAGTTCCTCCAAGTGTACCTCTACTTTCAACACAAGCTGTTTTAAGTCCAAGTTGAGCTGCTCTAATTGCGCATACATAGCCACCTGGTCCACCGCCTATAACAATTAAATCAAAACTATCCATTATAAATTTAGAAAAAGCCTTTTTGGTTGTTCGAGAGATTCCTTTACTATTTTTAAAAAAGATACAGCCTCTTTTCCATCAATAATTCTGTGATCGTAAGACAACGCCAAGTACATAATCGGTCTTATAATAACGTTTCCATCAATCACGACAGGTCTTTTAATTATATTGTGCATACCTAAAACTGCAGATTGAGGTGGATTTAAAATTGGAGTTGAAAGCATTGATCCATAAATACCTCCATTAGTGATAGTGAAAGTTCCACCTTGTAAATCTTCAATTGTAATTTTTCCATCTCTTGCCTTATTGCCTAACATGCTTATATTTTTTTCAATTTCTGCAAAAGACATTTGATCAGAATTTTTCAGCACAGGAACAACGAGACCTCTCTCCGTTCCAACTGCAATACTAGTATTGTAATAATTTTTATAAACTATTTCATCGCCTTGTATTTCGGCATTAATAGAGGGATAATTTTTGAGAGCCAGAACACAAGCCTTTACAAAAAAAGACATGAATCCTAATTTTACTGAATATTTTTTTTGAAATTCCTCTTTATAGTTGTCTCTCATATTAATAATCTCATGCATATCAACCTCATTAAAAGTTGTAAGCATCGCAGCATTTTCTTGAGCCTCTTTCAATCTCTTAGCTATAGTTTGTCTCAACCTAGTCATTTTAATTCTTTCTTCTGGTCCAAATTTAACTCTTCTTTCAGATGGTTGGGGTTTGACGCCCATTAAGCTCATGACATCCTCTTTTAGAACTAAACCATTTTTACCTGTTCCAGAGATTTTATTTATGTCTAGTTTAGCTTCCATAGCCATTTTTCTTGCAGCTGGAGATAGACTTTTTTCAATTTTCTTGGGGCTATTGTAATTTTCTTTCTCTGAAATAGTATCTGTCAATTTTAAAGGTTCTTGTTCTTCATTTGGAAGTTCATCCTCTAAAATTAAAACGTCTTGAATTGTTTCTTTTGGTTGTGTCTTTTCTTTAACTGTTTGTCTAATTTTTTCTTTTTTTTCTTTTTTTAAAGGGGGCTTATAACTCTTCATATCGTTATCAGACTCTTTATCTTTTAAAGATGACTCCGATATAGTGCCTAATAAAGATCCCACATTTACAGTTTCTCCCTCATTAACTGAAATTTTTTCTAGAGTTCCATTTGATGGGGAGGGGACTTCAACATTAACTTTATCAGTTTCAAGTTCAACTATTGGTTCGTCAGAAACTACTTTTTCACCTTGGGACTTAAGCCATTTAGCAACTGTCGCCTCTGTTACTGACTCTCCAAGTGTAGGTACTATTATTTTTTGTGACATTAAATTACTTAATTTATTACCTTTTCTAATATTTCCTTTTGTTGTGCAAGATGTTTATTCAGATTTCCAGTCGCAGTTGTTGAAGAAGCTTTTCTGCCAATATATTTAACGTTTGTAGCTTTCAGTTTGCTAATTTCTAAGGTTCTATCTATATAATTTCTTACTGTGTTCCATGCTCCCATATTTTTTGGCTCCTCTTGACACCATATAATATCTGCATTTTTGTATCTTTTAAGTACATGAGCTAAAGTTTTAGCTGGGAAAGGATATAATTGCTCAATCCTAATAAAAACAACTTTATTATTTTTTACCTTCTCTCTTGCATCCAATAGATCAAAATAAATTTTTCCAGAGCAAATAACCACTTTTTTAATTTTGTTATCAGATGATAATTTAATCAGGTTACTATCATCCTGATAAGCGTGATCCTCTAGAACTCTATGGAAACTGTTCTTCTTAGTAAAATCATTTATATTAGAAATACATCTTTTATGTCTTAATAAAGATTTTGGTGTCATAACAATTAAAGGTTTTCTAAATGCTCGGTGCATTTGCCTTCTCAAAGCATGAAAATAGTTAGCGGGTGTTGTACAATTAACCACTTGTATATTTTCACCTGCACACATTTGTAAAAATCTTTCCAACCTTGCTGATGAATGTTCTGGCCCCTGGCCTTCGTAACCATGTGGTAGCAATAAAACAAGTCCACTGGCTCTTCCCCATTTCGACTCACCAGAAGTAATAAACTGGTCTATTATAACTTGAGCACCATTAGCAAAGTCGCCAAATTGAGCTTCCCAAATAACAAGTGTTTCTGGTTCTGACAGTGAATATCCAAACTCAAAACCTAAAACCGCAAGTTCAGAAAGAAGAGAGTCTATAATTTCAAATTTTTTCTGATTATTAGAAATGTTGTTTAGTGGAATGTACCTGTCATGATTTTCTTGGTTTCTTATCACTGAGTGTCTTTGACTAAACGTTCCTCTGCCCGAGTCTTGACCTGATAATCTTACTGAAAATCCATCATTTAATAGAGTGCCAAAAGCTAGAGTTTCTGCGGTTGACCAATCCACAGGTCCATCTTTTTCAAAAATTCTCATTTTATTTTCAAAAATTTTTTTTAATGTCTTATGAACGTTAAAATTTTTCGGCAGAGTTGAAATTTTCTTACCAATTTTTATGATAATTTCTTTCTCTACTCCGCTCACTCCTCTTTTATCTTTTCCTAGACCTGGTTTAAATCTTGACCAAACACCGTCAAACCATTTTAATTCAGATTTATAATTTTTTGAAGCTTCAAACTCATTTTCCAAATATTTTTTAAATTCAATTTTTTTTGTATTGATTGTCTCGGAATCTAATAAACCTTCATCTGCAATCCTTTTTGCATATAAGCTAAGAGTAGTAGGATGGTTCTTAATTTTATTGTACATAATTGGTTGTGTAAAAGATGGTTCATCCCCCTCGTTATGCCCAAACCTTCTATAACAAACCATATCGATAACTATATCTCTATTAAATTTTTGTCGATATTCTGTAGCAATTTTTGCACAATGAACAACAGCTTCAGGGTCATCTCCGTTGACATGCAATATTGGAGCTTGCGCAGTCTTAGCAACATCAGAAGGGTAAGGTGAAGACCGAGCAAATCTTGGTGCTGTGGTAAAGCCAATTTGATTATTAACTATTAAATGTATAGTTCCTCCAATGTTGTGTCCTGGTAATCCAGACATGGCAAAACATTCAGCAACAACTCCTTGTCCAGCAAATGCTGCGTCCCCATGCATTAGAACTGGAATAACTTTTTTTCTTTCAGTGTCTTGATGAAAAAATTGTTTAGCTCTTACTTGACCTAGCACTACGGGGTTCACTGCTTCAAGATGGGATGGATTATCGGTTAAACTTATATGCACCACGTTTCCATCAAATTCTCTATTGGCAGAGGCACCTAGGTGGTACTTCACATCACCTTCAAAATCATTAGTTGATGATACACTTTTGCCAAAAAATTCACTGAAGATAGCTCTATAAGGTTTTCCCATTACATTAGCTAAAACATTAAGCCTTCCTCTGTGAGGCATACCAATCTTGATTTCTTTTGCTCCTAAACTTCCACCTCTTTTAATTATTTGTTCTAGTGCGGGTATTAGCGACTCACCACCATCTAAACCAAATCGCTTGGTGCCTACAAACTTTACATGTAAATATTTTTCAAATCCTTCTGCTTCAACTATTTTATTTAAAATAGCTTTTTTCCCATTTTCCGTAAATGATATATCTTTTTCAGGCCCCTCTACACGATCTCTGATCCACGCTTTTTCCTCTGGATCTCCCATATGCATGAATTCATATCCAATATTAGAACAGTAAGTTTTTTTCAAAATCCGAAGAATTTCATTTAGTGTTCCATATTCCAGACCCAAAACCCCGTCGAGAAATATTTTTCTATTATAATCATCCGTTGTAAATCCATAGGTCTCAGGTTTAAGTTCAGGATGTTGAAGCCTTTTTTGTAAATTTAAGGGATCAAGGTTTGCAATTAAATGACCTCTAATCCTATAAGCTCTTATAAGCATAATTGCTCTAACAGAATCTTTGGTAGATTGCTTAACCGAAGAATTGATTTCAACAGAAGCTTCTTTTGAGGCCGTTTGTTTTTCTTTTTCTTGTATATTAATTTTTTTTATTTTTTTGGGACTCCAGCTAGGGCCCTTAAGATTTTTTGATACTGTTTTTTCATCCTCGTTTAATCCTTCAAAAAAAGATTTCCAACTTTCGGGTAATGAATTAGGATCTTGTAAATATTGAGAATAATATTCCTCTATATAATCAGTATTATTTCCTGCTAGAAATGAAGTTTTTTGAAATAAATTGTTTTTGGAAGTAGACATAATAAATTATTTTACCACAGATTTGTAAAAATTAACCATTTAGTTTTTTAAACAAAGTTTTTCCAATATCTGCTGGGGACTCAGATATTGTAATATCGGCAGATTTCATCATTTCAATTTTATCACTAGCATTTCCTTTCCCACCCGAGATAATAGCACCTGCATGTCCCATTCTTCTACCTGGTGGAGCAGTAAGACCTGCTACAAATCCAACAGTTGGTTTTTTAATTTTAGATTTTTTAAGAAATTCGGCTGCTTCCTCTTCAGCTACACCTCCTATTTCACCTATCATAATAATTGACTCTGTTTTTTCATCTTTTAAAAAAAGATCTAAACAATCTATAAAATTTGTTCCATTAATCGGATCTCCTCCAATGCCTATACAAGTTGATTGACCCATTCCATTAGCAGTGGTTTGAGCGACTGCTTCATAGGTTAAAGTCCCCGACCTAGACACTATTCCAACAGATCCAGCCTTATGAATATTTCCTGGCATAATACCAATTTTACATTGATCAGGAGTTATTATGCCAGGACAATTTGGACCTATTAGCCTACTTTTACATAATTTCAGTTTTTTTTTAACCTCAAGCATATCAATTATAGGTATACCCTCAGTAATACAGACTATAAGTTCAATGTTGGAGTCCATTGCTTCAATAATTGCTGAAGCTGCATATTTCGGAGGCACATATATCATAGTGGCATTAGCGTTGGTTTCTTTTTTTGCTTCTAAAACTGTATTATAAACTGGTAGATTTAAATGTTTCTGGCCACCTTTTTTAGGAGTTACTCCACCGACTAAGTTTGTTCCATATTTAATTGCTTGTTCAGAGTGAAAGGTTCCATGAGTGCCAGTGAAACCTTGGCAAATTACTTTTGTATTTTTATCTACTAAAATTGACATTCTATTTTATAGCTTTTACAATTTTTTTTGCTGCATCGTTTAGATCTACTGCAGACAAAATTTTTAAATTTGAATTTTCAAGAATTTTTTTTCCTTTTTCGTAATTAGTTCCAGCAAGTCTAACTACTAATGGAACATTTAAGTTTGTCTCTTTAACAGCATCAATAACTCCTTGAGCAAGTACATCGCAGCGCATAATTCCTCCAAAGATATTTATTAATATTCCCTTAACATTTTTATCAGATAAAATTAATTTGAACGCCGCAGTAACCTTCTCTTTTGTTGCTCCACCTCCTACATCAAGAAAATTAGCTGGTTCTTCACCATACAATTTTATAATATCCATGGTTGCCATCGCTAATCCAGCTCCATTTACCATACATCCTATTGAACCATTTAATTTTATATAAGCTAAATCATACTTGCTAGCCTCTATCTCAGCAGGCTCTTCTTCATTAAAATCTCTCAATTCAAGTATTTCCGGCCTTCTAAAAATAGCATTATCGTCAAAGTTCATTTTTGCATCTAAACACTTCAATTTACCCTCCTTAGTAATTATCAAAGGATTAATTTCGATTAGAGTAGCATCTTTTTCAACTAATATTTTATAAAGTGCCTCAACTATTTTATTTCCTTCGGCTGTTTGATCTGCAGTTAATTTAAATGGTTCCAAAATTTTTTTTATAGAATTTAAATCAATCTTATTTCCGAAATCAATTTTATTTGTAATAATTTTTTCTGGATCATCTTTGGCTACTTTTTCAATGTCCATTCCACCTTCTGTGCTACTAATAAAAGCAATTTTCGAACTTTCTCTATCAACTAAACAAGAAAGATATAATTCTTTTTTTATATCTGACGCTTCCTCAACGTAAACTCTTTTGACTTCTTTTCCTTCTGGGCCAGTTTGATGAGTGATCAAAATCTTACCAAACATTTCTTTAATTTCGTTTTCTAGAGCATTAAGATTCTTTACTAACTTCACACCGCCGGCTTTTCCTCTGCCCCCAGCATGAATTTGTGCTTTTACCACAAATTCTTTACTATTTAGACTTTTAATTTTTTCTTTAATCTCTTTTTTAGATAATATGACTGCTCCTACAGACACTGGTGCACCGTAATCTTTTAATATCTTTTTTGCCTGATACTCGTGTATATTCATTAATATTAGTCTATTATTTTTTTTTGAAAAATAATGCTAGTTATAATTAAATTAATTGTTTAATCAAAGATTTAAAAATGAAAAATTATGATATTTTAATCCCTGTTTATAACGATTGGAAGTCATTGAATAAACTTTTATCTAAAATCGATAATAATCTGAAAGGTTTGAAAGGAAATGTTCGAGTTTTAGTAATTAATGATAAATCAACAGAAAAACCTTTTTTTGAAATTAAAAAAATAAAAGTAATACGTAAAATTTCAGTTATAAATTTAAAAAAAAATTTTGGAAGTCAAGGTGCAATCGCTATAGCTTTAAATTATATATCTCAAAGTAAAAAAAAATCCATTGTATCAATTATAGATGCTGATGGTGAAGATGACCCAAATCAATTAAAAAAAATGATTAAGTTTGCAATTAAATATTCTAAAAATATTATTGTTTCTAATAGAACAAAAAGAAGTGAAGTGTTTATTTTTAAAGTATTATATAAGATACATCTTATACTTACTTTCTTACTAACAAATAAATGGATATCATTTGGAAATTTCTCCTCTTTTAATAGTAGAAATTTAAAAAATTTACTTAAGAATAATTATATTTGGTTTTCATATTCTGCAGCAGTAGTTAAAAATTGTTTAATTAAAAATCTATATGCAGCTAGGAAAAAAAGATACTTTGGAAATTCAAAAGTAAGTTTTTTTAAACTTTTTCTACATTCTTTAAAAATTTTATCAGTATTCCAATTAAAGATAATTTTAAATACTATTTTTATATTTTTTTTATTATCTATAATAAGCCTATTTTATGATTTATTTTTAATAAAATTGGCTACTTATTTTCTTTTAATAATAAATTTTCTTGTATTAATTATTAGAATTTCCTTTTTATTTGAAAAAGATAAATACAAAATAAATCAAATAAATAATATAAAGATCATAAAATAAAACAATTTTAGAAACATTGATCATTAACTCTATAGATTTTAAGATATTTTATTTTTATTAATCGATAGCAATTTTTTTTAAGGTAATTCTCTACTATCTTAGTATCAAAATTTTCACTATCAATTAAATATATATTTTTAATATTATTATTTTTAATATTTCGTATAAAAAAGTTCTTGTATTTTTCATAATACACATTATTTTTTATAGGAAAACTTGCACCATCAAGTGTATATGTTTTGCTTGGTGAGAAAAGTTTTTGATTTGAAATAGCAGAAAAAAATGAATAATGAGTTATTAAAATTTTATTATCTTTGTCATTAACAATGTAATCTTTAACTTCTTTTAAAATCTCTATTTCTTTTTTGGGATCATTTTCAAAATCGTTTGTAATCCACTTTAAACCTTTCAGTGACTTATCTAGTATTTCAGCTGGTATTGCTTTATTTAAATTCACATTATGTAAATCATGAAATTTTCTATTCTCATTATATCTAAAATGATATTTAAAAACGGTAAAAACGGTAAACAAAATAATACTATATACCAATACTTGTTTATTTATTTTAAATTTTTCTTTGTCTAGGTTTAAATGTATGAGTCCTGAAAATATTGGTATTAAAAAATAAATAAAAACTTGATTTTTTGAAAGCAATTGATGAGTCAAAAAAGAGACTAATATAAAAAAAACAATAATCAATACAAAAAATTTATCCTCTTTAAAAAAATTTTTTTTTAGAAAAAGTTTAATATTTAGAATTAATATAATTACAAAAGGTAAAATTATAAATTTATAAGTATTA
>MDTD01104444.1_pt1 | contig 30198 bp, 20 predicted proteins | sample 811221 | NCBI WGS metagenome assembly MDTD01 (sample SAMN05326646, study PRJNA326480) | marine metagenome | isolation source: seawater | place: Pacific Ocean: South West | collected 2011 | reverse complement strand
CAACTCGCTGTGCGCCCAGGTCCAAGCCCTTCCGGGGAAAAAAGCCGCCGGCGCTTGAGGCAAATGCCTTGACAAACAACACAGCCGCTCTGTGGTAAAGACTATAAAAAATGATCATGCCAAGCATCAATCGAATTGCCCGGAGACAATTCCCCAACAACCCCCAAACACGCTATGATACTCCCCATGCCTATGGATTTATCGCATGTATTGGCTACGGATGGCCCCATCGCCCGCAGACTTGGTGAGCGGTTTGAGGTGCGCCCGCAACAGGTTGAAATGATCCACGCAGTCGACCGTGTCCTGCAAGAGGGTGGCACTGGTGTCATCGAAGCTGGTACCGGCGTGGGCAAGAGCTTTGCCTATCTGCTGCCCGCAGCCAAGTACATCATGGACATGCAGGAGTCGGGGCAGGTGGATAAAAATGTCGGTCGCGGGCGGGTAGTCATTTCCACGCATACCATCGCGCTTCAGGAACAACTGCTCAACAAAGACATCCCACTCATCCAGGCGATCAGTGGCGGCGAATTCTCCGCGGTACTCGTCAAAGGTCGTGGCAATTACATCTCGCTTCGCCGACTCATGCGGGCATCCAAACAACAACAGGAACTTTTCCCCGATCCTGAAGATGTGGCCTCCATCGACGTGATTGAAAAATGGAGCCAAAGTACCACCGATGGTTCGTTGGCATCACTGCCTCAACTGTCGCGTCCCGGAGTCTGGTCACGTGTCCAATCGGATCATGAAGACTGCATGGGCCGTCGATGCCCGACCTATAACAAATGCTTTTATCAAGCTGCCCGTCGTCGCATGGAGAATGCGGATTTACTGGTGGTCAATCATGCCCTGTTTTTTGCGGACCTTGCGATGCGCCGCGAAGGCTTTGGCTTTTTGCCACCCTATGACCACGTGATCCTTGATGAAGGTCACACCGTCGAAGGTGTAGCCAGTGACTACTTTGGCATCACCGTCAGTCGCTATCAAGTCCATCTCCTGCTTTCCTCACTGGCCAATCAACGTCGGCAAAAAGGCTATCTCTACGCCCAACTCCGCAAGCGTGGCTCAAGTGTTCCCGGCTTACAACGTGCTATGGACTTGATCTACGTGGCCCATCGTGCGATGGAAAACCTCTTTGGCGAACTCATCGCATGGCAGGAAAACGAAGGACGATCCAACGGCAGAATCCAGCAACCCAACGTTGTGACCAACGAACTGTCTCCCGTTCTCAAAGACCTGACCTCCTCACTCAAACTCATCCGCGATAACACCGAAGACGATGACGAACGCCTGGAAGTCGCCAGTTACATCAACCGCGCTCAGTCCATTGCAGGTGCGCTCACCGCATTGATTGAACAGACCGTTGAGGACTCGGTGTACTGGATCGAAATGCAAACCGAGCATCGCATCCCGCGCGTTAAATTGGTCTGCGCACCTGTGGATGTCGGACCATTGCTCAAAGAAAACCTCTACAACAAGTCCAATGAAGATCAGCTTAAGGGCGGTGTGATTCTCACCTCCGCGACACTGGCAACCGGCAAAGCAGACTCCGGCGACCGCGCGTTTAAGCATCTCTTTGAACGCCTGGGCATCCCCGCAGGATCGACCACGCTTCAACTGGGTTCACCCTTTGACTATGAAAAACAGGCACAGTTGTTTGTCGTCTCCAATCTGCCGGACCCCAATCACAGTGAGTATGCAGCCAAGCTCAGCCCGTTGGTGTTGGAGCATATTGATCAAACCGATGGCGGCGCGTTTGTGTTGTTCACCAGTTTCAGATTGCTTCGACAGGTCGCAGAATGGTTGGAACCGTTTTTAGCCCAACGTGACATGCCGTTACTGGTGCATGGCAGCGGGCCGCAACGTTCGGAGTTACTTGAGTCCTTCAAACGCAATCCGCGCAGTGTGCTCTTGGGTGCCGACAGTTTTTGGCAGGGGGTGGATGTGATGGGTGAAGGTTTGCGGAACGTGATTATCACGCGATTACCATTTGTGCCCCCCGATCAGCCGTTGGTCGAATCACGCATTGAGCAGATCAAGCTCAGCGGTGGCAATCCCTTTGCGCAATACTCATTGCCCGAAGCGGTGCTCAAATTCAAACAGGGCTTTGGCCGACTCATCCGCTCCAAGCAGGATACCGGTCGCGTGGTCGTGTTGGACAATCGCATTGTCAGTAAAAGTTACGGCAGGGCATTTATCGACGCCTTACCACGTGTCCCGGTCTACGTGAATCAAATCACACGGTAACCCACGACTCCGGATGACTCCGGCGACCTAAGTGAATGGAACTAAAGCCCGTGGGACTTGAGTCCCCGGGGCACCAAGATTAATTGTCACAATCCCCTTATCATAAACATAGATGACCGACCCCAAAGCACAACCCAAACTCACACTGTCCACCTCAGTCAAAGAACTGCCCGGTGTCGGTAAAGCGCGGGCGGCATCCCTAAACAAACTGGGCATTGAAAATGTCAGTGATCTGCTAAGACATCTGCCCATGCGCTATGAGTTTCTCGCAGGGGAAACGTCCGTCGAACAACTCCAGGCCGACACCATCGGTACGGCAAGGGGGATCGTCGCAGCCAAGCGTTGGGTCGCTGGTGGGCGAGGCAAAGGTCGTCTGGAAGTGACACTACAGGATGAGGCGGACACCCTGCGACTCGTCTGGTTTAATGCGGCATATTTACAGGAAAAACTTTTCCCCGGTGTGCATCTTCGCGTCACCGGCAAGGTGCAGCACTTCGGCGGATACCCGCAGATGGTCAACCCCAAGTTTGAAACACTTGCTTATGATGTCGTCCCCGAACCCTTGCCTTCCTATCGCAGACCGATTTACCCGGCAACGGAAAAATTACCTTCGTCTCAAATCGAAGAATTGATCGCGCATTGTCTGGATCAATTGGCGGGGCAGATTCCCGATCCTTTGCCTGTCGAGTTGTTGGAACATCATGCCATGCCGAATTTGGCAGAGGCATTGATGCTGGTGCATCGCCCCGACCAACCGGATGATCCGGGCGTCGGGCGCAGGCGTCTGGCGTTCAATGAACTGCTGCTGTTGCAGTTGGGGATTGAACTCAAGCGACAGTACAACCAGGACAGACTTCAGGCCCCGACTCTTCGATTTTCCCAGGCCAAGGATGAACACATTCGCCAGCGATTTGGCTTTGAACTCACCGACTCGCAGAAACAGGTGGTCGGCGAAATAGCCAAAGACCTCCAACGCGATGTCCCCATGAACCGACTGGTACAAGGCGATGTGGGGTCCGGCAAAACCGTTATCGCGCTTTACGGATTATTGATGGCTGTCAGTGACGGATATCAAGGCGCGTTGATGGCGCCTACGGAATTACTCGCTGAGCAGCATTACCTGTCAATGAGCAAGATGCTCAAGGGTTCGTCGGTACGCATTGAATTACTCACCGCGGGGCAAGCCTCTGCCAACTCCGTAGCGCGTAAGGAAATTGAAGCTCGGATTGAAGCAGGCGAAATCGACATCATCATCGGCACGCAGGCACTGGTCAGTGAGTCAATCAAGTTTAGTAATCTTGCACTGGTAGTGGTCGATGAACAGCATCGCTTTGGGGTGCTCCAACGCGCAGCATTCCGTTCCAAGATGTCCGAGCAGGTGCAGGCAGGGCGGATTGCCAGCCCGCATTATCTGGTGATGACCGCAACGCCGATCCCGCGGACACTGAGCTTGACGCTCTTTGGTGATCTGGATGTTTCGACGATTCACGGCTTGCCACCTGGACGTAAACCCATCATCACCCGCGTGGTCGGCAGCGAGAAGTCCGATGATGTGTACACGTACATCGCTTCACGTGTCGCCAAGGGCGAGCAGGTGTATGTCGTCGTGCCTGCCATTGATGAGTCGGAAGAAGAGTCGGAAAACCAACTCAAGAGTGTGGCAGCGCATTCGCGGTTGTTACAGGAAAAATACTTCGCAGATTTTACCGTCTCCTCCATGCACGGACGCCTCAAACCTGCTGAGCGTGATGTAATCATGGGCAGCTTCCGCGAAGGCAATGTGCATGTGCTCGTGGCTACCACGGTGATTGAAGTGGGCGTGGATGTCCCCAATGCAACGATGATCGTCATTGAACATGCTGAGCGATTTGGCTTGGCACAGCTTCACCAACTCCGCGGTCGCATCGGGCGTGGCACCAAGGATGTGAAGAACTTGTGTGTGCTGATTGCAGACCCGGTGACCGATGAAGGTCAGCAGCGCGTTGATGCCATTGCCGACTCCACGGATGGTTTTCGGATTGCTGAAAAAGACCTTGAAATCCGAGGCATGGGCGACTTCTTTGGGACCCGTCAACATGGGATGCCCCCGCTGAGAGTCGCACGGATACCTGAGGATATGGACTTGTTACAGCTTGCAAAACGCGATGCCACGGACATGGTCAAAGCCGACGCCCAACTGAAGCTGCCTGAGAATCAGACCCTTCGCAAGGTGTTACTCAAACAGTACGGCACGGCGCTTGGGTTGATTGATGTGGGATGATGCGCGACTGATTCTCAGCATCTGCAGCCGCAATAGCTGTGATAATATGTGTCACAAAGATCAGCGACACGCAGTGTCGCAGCTAGAGCATGATCTGATCAGTACAAGCTAATTTTCACAACTCAAAACGAACTTACTCTGCAGCTTGCTTGATCATTTCAACTTCAGTCACCATTTGATTCTGAGCATCGCGGTAGACGTCCACCTTCATACTGGCGAATTGGTTGAGTGCTTTGCACAGGTCGTTGATGTTGATGGGGCTTTGGCGATAGAAGCGTCGACTGCCCGGACGTGGGGATGATTTTTCGATGACTTGATCTTTACCAAAACGCTGAAGGTGTTGGGCAAAAATTTGCGGTTTGATCTGCAATTGGGCGATGGGTTGGCCGGGATTGGCCTGCGGATTTTTGTCTGCAACTTGCTGGATCAGCGAAGCCTTTTCAGCAGGATTGTCCACGCATTGACAGAACGTTTCCTTGTCGGAACTCACCACGTACCAATTGTTGATGCGCCCCCAACTCAGTTGGATGGGTGTGATGACAGTCATGCCTTGCTGAATCATTTTGATGTTCGCAACTGGTGCGGTGCGGTACGCGGTTTGATTGTGTTTGACCAGTAAGGGTTGGACGGGGGGGGGCGGGGGTTGATTGTCAGGACTTTCGGGGCTTTCGGGACTTCCGGGGGGGCGACGTTTTTCCAGTGACATGCTGCTGACGACCATCACGTTTTTCATGAAGGTGTCCATGTCCGACGCCAGGTTGGTGTCTTTCATCTGGATTGCCAATCCTACGGACGGGATCATCTGGGCCTGCTGGGGTTTGTTGAGAAACAGAACCATTGATTGGCCGAGTTTGGGTTGGACGTCATTTAGGAATGATTTGGGAGCCAGGATTTTGTCGATGAAAGTAACGGTATTGGGATGCGAATTGCTGAGGTTCACGGAGACCGCTGCCATGCAGTCAGGTGGCAGGGGACCAAAGCGATGCGGCTTGTCGGAACCCAATTGCGAGAGCACCTGCATCATCTGAGGCATCTTGCCCACGTAGTGCCCGCGGATTGCATCGTCTGAATGGGTGACAAAAAAACTGTGCTTGGCATCTTCATGGTCTACACGGATATAGCCTTTGAGCACGCTGTTTTGAGGAGATGATGCAAGGAATTGCACGAAGGCTTGATCATCCTTGAGCAGTGGCTCAGTTTCGGCTGCATCAATGAGTCGCTTAAGGTAAGGCGTGTTGCGTTCTGAGGTGAGGATGATGGTCGGGGTGGTGTCATGCACCGAGAGAATCGCACCACCATCAGGAGTCTGATAAATGTGATGGTCAGCATAGACTTCGCGTTCTTGAAGTTCGAACTTTTCAATCAGCTCGGCTGCTTTTTGGCGGTTGGCTAAACGTGAAGCGATGACCATCGGCGAGCCGGGACTGGTATGTGCAGCCAGGAGGACAACGGACTTGCCAAAGTAGTTGTCGACCATTTGAGCGCTGGTCTGGTCGAGCATTTGCTGCATGCGACGCCAGCCACGGAAAAAGCGATTCGCTGGTGAGAATCGCAGGAGGATTTGCCCGAGTTGGTTGTCACCAAAGTCCCCAGACCATTGACCTGCGTCGGTGACTTCCACGACCACAGCCGTGTCGGCGGGGATCCATTGGCCAAAAGGTTCACGTGTGAGTGATGCCTCGTGGGGCGGGGCAGCGGCGACTGCCATCCAACTGGTAAGAATCAGGACTAGACCACTCATCGACATCAATCAACGCTCCTGATAGCTTGCTGGTTGAATCGGGGTGACTTCCACATTGCTCAGACTCATCATCGAGCCAAAGGCCGCAAAGACATTGGTCGGCTGTTCGTCGTAGGTTCGATCCATGTCCTGCACCAATGAGGTCAATGGATGACTACGTGGTTGGGGGCGATGGGCGATTTGCGGGCCGGCATCATTGTTGGGAAGGGTTGCGTCAGGTGCGTTGACCCACATGGCAATGGCAATGGCGGCTGCAGCCACGAGCCAGCCTGCGGAAAACGCAGCGGACTTCCAGTGGATTTTCGCAAGCACCGGGCGGGACGCATCATCCCAGTGATCCAACACCGCAGCCGCAAAGGCGCGGTTGGCAGGTTGGGTTTGAGCAATTGACAGCATCGGGGCGGAACTGGTGACCGGTTGGTCATGCAACGAGTCAAGCCACTGCGTCTCAGCGTCAAAGAGAGCTTGCTCATCGGGGTGATCAGCGAGATATTGTTCGAACAGGGCTTTATCTTCCGCGGTGATGTCACCATCGCGGTAAGCGTCCCATAAGTGTTCGATGTTCTGGTGTTGATTCACGACTCGATAACCTCCACGTTGGGTTGCAGTATCTTCCTTAAAGCCGCCCGTGCGCGGTGAAGATGACTTTTAACAGTGCCTTCGGGCATTTTCATGACCTTGGCCACTTCTCCCACCGGTAATTCCTGTTGATGAAACAAGACCAAGGCCGTCCGCTGCGGTTCGGTCAGATGCGTCATGGCATCGCTTAGCAGCTTGCGGGTGTGTTCCAACTGGTCTTCTCTCTGAAGTGTCATGTCCGGGCCAGATGCCTTTTCGGACATCTGCTCATAACTGGTATTGTGCGTCTGGTTGTCTTTACGCCTCAGATGATTAAGCCAAAGTCTCCGTGCAATGGTCAGCAGCCAAGTGATCATCTTGAATTGAGGATCATAACGCTTGGCATATTTGAGAACGCGGACAAAAGTTTCCTGTGCAATATCGTCAGCCACATCGGCATTACCACTGAGCTTCAGCAGAAACGAACGCACCGGTGCCTGGTAGCGCTCGATTAACTCGCCAGCCGCAGCTCGGTCGCCTTCTGCGATCAGCCTGGCAAGTTGGGCATCATCCCGATGCTCCTGTTGACCGGCCGCTTTCTTTCGTTCGGTCAGCTTTAATGGCTCCACGTCATTCATTACCCGTTGTCCTTGATCCCGGTTGCAAGCATCTTAACAGAAAAAGTCTCTTTTGCCTTTGTCGGGATACCTATTTGCCATGGAGCTTATATCTGATTGTCAATTAAAGGAGTTGGAGTATTCGAAAGTTGTGTTTCAAAGGTATGGGGGCTCGGTGAATTGGGTCTGATAATATGGACCGTCGGCTAACGATTAGCGCAGTTGACGAATGAATCTCCCAGCTACGGATTTCGTCGCGACACGTGACGGCTCGTAAAGACACAAACGTCTACATCCGTTTGCTCATGATGATGGAAACAGGGTAAACGCAAGTACGTTTTTTTTGCCATAGCGAGCCGGGATTGAGCGAAGCTCAAATTCAGCCACAAGCTTGTTTCATCATCCACTTCAACATACGATTTTCTCTCTATGGTCAAAAATCGACGCTACTACTTCCTCGGCGCATGGGCCAGACTCGTGGCACATCGCCCCAAGACCATCATCATGGTGGCGGTGCTCCTGGCTATCGCGTCGATCACGGTGACTGCACTTAAACTCCAGTTCCAACCCAATCGCAATGACCTTATTTCACCTGACCTGCCTTGGAACCAAGTCTTCATCGACTGGCAAACCAAGTTCCCCGGCTCACGTGACTTGGTCGTGGTGGTCGATGCCGGACCAGAACAAAACCAATCCGTTTCTCCGGACGTGTTCTGGGTGAAATCTGGCTTGGCTGCAAAATTTGTATCTGAATTGACACCGCGACTCGAAGCCTTGCCACTTGTCGGGAATGTGACCAGTACGATGGACACTGCCGACTTTTCACCTAAAGCGATTCGATTGGCACCAAGTGAGCAATTCAAAAATCAGCTTCAGCACGTTGAGCAAAGTCTGTCTTTACTACAGGCTAAATCACCTGCGGATCTTCTGTCACGTGCCATTGGTGATATCCGCAGATCAGCATCGTCTATTAATACAGACAGCAAATCCCAACACATCGAAATTGACGACACCGTCAAACAGATCAGCAAGTTCGATGACTTGATCAAAGCGTATGGCCAAGTCCTCGAAAGTGATTTAACCAACCCTTTAATGGATGAGATAAAACCACAGGTCGAAAGACAACAATATCTCACCAGTCCCAACGGCAGACTTTACTTCATTCGCATTACCCCTCTCGAAGAGTCAGGTAAGCTCAACGCACTCAAAGGTGCAATCGACTCGATCCAATCTGAATTGACCAACTTGCTTGAGACTTCAGCTTACAAAGACCTTCAAGCCGGACTCACTGGTATCGAAGTGGTCGAAGGCGAGGAGACCGCCATTGCCACCCATGACTCGACGCTTGCTACGATCATCGCATCCGTGCTTATTGCCATTTTGCTGATGCTCGCGTTTCACAGTGTCCGTGGGCCGATGCTTGCGATGGTTGCACTGTTCATCGCCATCGCCTGGTCGTTTGGGATTCTTACGATTACCGTTGGACACCTGCAGGTGATCAGCGTGGTCTTCACTGTTATTTTGCTTGGCCTTGGGATCGACTTTGCGATTCATCTTAAATCCAGTTTTGAGAATCTGCGTCACGATCATGATGACAGTGAAGAAGGTTTCCGCGATGCCCTGGTTCAAACCTTCCGCATCACCGGGCCGGGAGTGCTCACCGGGGCATGCACCACCGCTGCGGCATTCATGACCACCTTGCTCACCGACTTTACCGGCGTAGCAGAAATGGGCTTTATTGCCAGTGTCGGTGTGCTGCTCTGCCTGCTTGCGATGTTCAGCGTGTATCCGGCATTGCTGCGTCTGGTCAAACCCGGACATGAACATTTCAAGCCGATGGAAAATCGCAAACTCCATTTTTTTGATACGCGTTGGGTATTACCCTTTGCGCGACATCCCTGGCTGACGGTGGTCATTGCCTTGTCACTCACTGCGGTGTCCAGCTACTTTGCCATCACGCATGTGCGGTTTGATTATGACCTTTTTAAACTCCAACCTGTCAACGCGCCAGCCATGAATTGGGCCCGACGCATCAGTACCGATGGCGGCGAGTCGATCTACTTTGGCGTGAGTGTCTGTAAGGATATGCAGCAAGCTCGAGAACGTATGACCGAGTTTGCCAAACTCGACACCGTACAACCCAATTTCGGTGGCATCGGCATGCTTTTCCCGCCTGACGAACAAGCCAAAATCAATCGGCTAAACCAACTCAAAAACCAATTGGGTACCGGCCTGACACCTGAGCCAATCGATGACAAACCCGTAACGCCTAAGCAAGTCGAACAACTCCAGACCCAGTTACAAGCCTTGCAGTTGGCCATCAATGGTGCATCACTTTTCAAAATGCCCAAGCAGATTAAAGATCGCCTGGCCGGGGTCGGGCAATCGGTTGTGAAACTCAATTCCGATATGGTTCAATGGCCGGTTGATTCATTGCCTAAACGCGTGGGGCGGCTTAATCACTGGTTTAATGGATTGCAGATCCAAGTTGCCAAGCAGGTTGCTCCGGTGTTGGACACTTCACCATTGACCCCTTCGGATGTGCCTGCGGAATTGTTGCGAGCGTATCACGACCAATCGGGCAGATGGACTTTGGAAGTCTATCCCAAACTCGCTGTTGGGCAGAGTCCTTTGGCGCCGGAATTTTTGCCTGGTTTTGTCAAACAGATCAAGTCGGTGGACCCCAGGATCACCGGTGTGCTGATGCAGATTTATCAGTCAGGTAAACTCATCCGAGATGCCTATGTTCAGGCTGGCGCTTTGGCATTGATGATCGTTTTTATCATCGTGCTTATCGACTTTCGCAATGTGCATGATGCGCTGCTTGCGATGTTACCGGTGGCAATCGGATTTAGTTTGACGTTTGCGATCATGCAGCTGGTGGGTATGCAGGTCAATCCTGCGAACATCATTGTCCTGCCATTGATGTTTGGGATTGGGGTGGACAGTGGCGTGCATGTGCTTCATCGCTATCGTCAACATCCCGAAGACGATCCCCCCGGACTCACGCAGGCAACAGGCAAGGGGATCACCATCACCACGTTGACCACGGTCATCGGTTTTGCCTGCATGATGCTCGCCCAACACCGTGGGATTCGCAGTCTTGGTTTTGTGGTGAGTCTGGGATTGATCTTGACGCTGATTAGTTGTTGGACGGTCATGCCCGCATGGTTAGTGCTAACCCAACGCATCCGATCCAAACGCAATTGAATTCAAATAAAGCCCGTGGGACTTGAGTCCCCGGGGGTATAAACTCACTGCATCCACTTAACCAGCATCGGCGCAATCAACTTGCTGTACGCCATTCGACCTGATGAATTCACATGCGAGATGTCTGTGAATTTGTCATCACCAAGTGCGTCACGCATATCAATGACCTCTGGGGCAGTGTCTCCAAAAGTGGTTTGAAGGTTTTCTGCCAGGCGCTGCATCGCAACCGCAGGAACCGACTCGCGCAGCGAACTGTACTCAGGCATGAGCATGATTACGACGGTACTGCCTCGTTGTTGCAATTCGCGGATGATATCGTTTAAGGCTTTTTCTTCCTGGGTAATTAACTGCGGTTCATAAGACGCAACATCAAAGAGTCCGCGGTTTGCGTAGCTTTGAGTTTGTGCTTTGTAGGTTGCTTTGGATGCTTTTTCCGGGCCATCAATGCGGATCATTTCACGCCATGGACTTGTTACTTCATCCGAACCACTGCTGGAGGATGTTCCAAAAAGATTGAGCATTTGGGTGTTGATGGCTGCAAGATTTTCTGTCAAAACGGTATTGACATCACGTCGGCGTTGATAGACCCATATCCGTTGTCGCGTTTGATGCCATGTCTTGCGGATGTCACCTTTGAGCAGCGGTGTGATGATTGGCAAGCCCGTCTTGGTTACCACCGGAGCGTCAGCCTGTTTTAACTTGGCGATGACCAGTGGGTCAACCTGGTGATACAGATTGATACCAATGATTGCCAGTTGTGGATTGAGGTTACTGTCAAATAGTGCGCTGCTTTGCTGGGTCATCGTTGCCATACTCAAACCTGCGCCGCAGAGTCCAAGGTATTTGGCATCAATGCCATCAATGTCAGTGAGTGTGGCCAGGTCCACCGATTCACGTTGACTGGAAAGCCCTAAAAAGACGCATAGTTTTTGGTTTTGCAATTGAGCGTTTGAAGTGAAGGCTTTCTCCGCTGCATGGACGCGCTGCGTAATGTCTTTTTGAAATCCGGCGCCGGACATTTTCTCCGGGATCCAGTTCGGCCAAAGCGTCGAACTGACATTCAGGATGATGTTAACGATCAACGCCATGACCATCAGGCCTGTGAGTACGCGCACAATAGCAGTGATGCGCATTGTAGCGGTGAGCGCTTCAGGTGCTTGAGGAGTTTGAGGACTGTTGTCGGTCATGATTAAAACGCCTGATAGAAAAACGGATTGTCCTGCTGTGCCATGCAGTATGCGAGCATGAACATGAGGATCACCGTGATGAGCTTCAGATAGTACAACCACGCAGGCATGTCCTGCACGGGGCTAAGCCAACGTTTGATGCAATGGATCATTTTCATTGTCCGCTACCTCCGCCGGTCACTAAATTGACCAACCAGTAAAAGCCCTGCATCATTTCCGGAGTCCGGAAGAAGAAGGTCAAGTGACTGATTGCGACCCATTCAAAGGTGATGGCCATCGCCACGACTTTGATGTAGGGGTTGGCCATATATTTTTTGACACCCTTGGCTTTGAGCTTTTTGGAGAGTCGTTTTTTATACAGGTTGACGATGATCAAACCCGATGCATGCATGACGCCCCAGACGACAAAGTTCCAGGCGATACCATGCCAGAGTCCGCACAGCAGGAAGGACACCATAAACGCAACCGAGGCGCACCACATCGGCCAGCGATTGCCAGTGACGCGTAGCGCTGCGATTTGCGTTGGGTAAAACAGGTTCCGGCGAATCCACATGGACAGTGAAATGTGCCAGCGTTCCCAGAAGACGGTGATGTTACGGGCAAGGTAAGGTCGATTGAAGTTTTCAGGGGTCTGCACGCCGATGATTCGACCGATGCCCACGGCGATATCACTGTAAGCAGAGAAGTCGATGTACAACCAGATGAAAAACATCTGTGCTTCGAGTGCCCAATAACCGTTGCCTGCGGTAAAGTCGGTAAGAAAAATTTTCTGGATCACAAAGGCTAAGACGAATTTTTTGAACACACCAAAGGCAAGACGTTCAAAGCCACGAAGTACCTGGCGAGATTCGACGGGACGCGGCAGGTCGGGTTGAGTGATGAACTCTTCGTAAGACTGGATAGGACCCGCAGCCATCATATGAAACGGCAGGCAGTAGTTGATCGTCTGAATCAAACTCGGGAACGGCAAACGCTCCTCCCAGAGACTCCGATACATATCGATTAGACGCAGACAGACATACGAAAAAGCAATCAGTGAGAGAATCGGGGCTGCACCTTGCAGACGAATCGCTTCGCCAATGCCATGGATCTTATGCAACAAAAACAGGGCGATGCACAGCAGCAGGGCGACCGTTGAGAAGACCGGGCGAAGTTGTTTGTTCTTGATGGCAACGGTCAATAACCATGCCACCACGCAGCCGGCAAGGATCACACCGCCACCGGTGAATCCGAGTAATGCGGTCAGAAAACCCAGATTGATCAACGCAAAACGCAGACTGCGAAACTGACCGTTGGCCATCGGCGCCAGCAGTATAACCGCAGCTAGAAACGTCACCCAGAATTCGGGCTTGGCAAGATCGATGATGTAACTACTCATGCGGTCGTTTCCACCTTAGCCAAAAAAGTCTTACGAAGTTCCGCATTGTGGACGTCCAATTCATAGGTCACCGTGCCATCGTCATCCGTGTGAATCTTTTCAAAACCCAGACGGTCGTAAAGCTCTTTGACCAATGCGTTCTTGGCAGTGGGGATGTATTTGCCAACGACAAAATCGGCATTGCGCTCTTGAGCAGCTTCGAGCAGACTGTTGTAACAGAACTCTTCAACCGTCCGACCAATCACGCGGCAACTCATCAGCCAGGTGTCCACTTCAAAGGCTTTACCGTCCTTGCCCATCGGGTGATCCGTAAGCACTGCAAGCAAGACTGCGACAAGTCCGTGATCGCCAAAGCGGTCAGTCACGCGAAGGGTGATGCCCATGTTGTCACTATCCGCTAGCATTTTTTCGACCACTTGCGGGGTGTGGCGACGCGTGGTGAGATTGAATTGATTGGTCTTGCCCAGCAGTTGAATCACCCGGGCAAAGTCCTGCTCATCAATGAGTCGTGCATCAGCAGTCATTTTCAATGAATCAAGATAGTCATCCATTGACGTGAAACTGGATTGAACCTCACGACGCTGGGCTTCAGCGCGGTATTGTTCGACGCGCTGTGCATCGGCTTGGGTGACGTTCATCGTTTCAAACCAAAGACCACGTTCCAGAGCATGCACATATTCACTTGCATCATCACTGATTTCCACGACTTCAACCATGGGAAGCATCTGGCGGACGTGTTCACGTTCCACCGGGTTGTCATCAATGAATACAAAACTATCCAGCCCCAGACGCAGCGTTTGAGCGATGCGTTGGATGGCAACCGCTTTGGGATCCCACGAGGCTTCAAAGGCCGCAAAGTCTTCGAGCTTGAGGATCATGTCAGGATTTTTTTCAAACGGTTCCTTGGCGTCGGCGTCATTGTTCTTGGAACAGACCGCAAGCAGAATCCCCTTGGATTGCAGGCTTTTGGCATAGCGTTGCAGGGCGCGATGCGCTTCGCCAGCAGGACTGTCGCCAATGCCGATGCCTAACGGGCCGGTCTCCCCGACGACACCTCCCCAGACGGTGTTATCCAGATCGAGGATGAGCACTTTCTTGGGGCCGTTGACCATGGTGCGAAACGCCGCAAAGATGTGTTCCGACAGACGTGCGGTGCCGACTTCGCTAAAAGGTTGTTTGGTCCAGTAGTATCGGCGGGCATCGTAGAACGTTTCACGTCCGACCATGCCTGAGACTTGATCCAGGTCGATAAAGAAGCTCATCTCAGGAAGGTTTGATCGCAGAGCTTCATTGACCTGCCGCACGAGATTGATGTGACCACCCGCTTGCCCGCCAAGGTGATGGCCCTGGTGTCCGGGGGACTTGTAGTCGTAGCCGATTTGGATCAATCGGGTATTGAGTTGGCCGGTGACAAAGTTCCATGCCTGTTGCCAGAATGAGATTTCGTCTTCGATGCGTTGTTGGGTATCGCGGTCACCTTCAGCAAGCAGACGTGTATGCCAGGGAAGCAGAACGACCGCATCGTATTTCACATCGCTGGATGCAGCTGCCATGAGTTCCTGCATGACGTTGTCATACTGACCTTCATCGGCGATGACGGACATGCCACCTGCAAAGGCAGAAGCGGTGATACAGTTACAGACCCAGTTGGTCGTGCATTGGCCAAGCACCAGTACACGCATGGTTTTGGTTTCGTGTGTTTTGAAATGCTTGATGATCTGGCGTCCGGCTTTTTCGATGCCCTCCGCTGAAAGCCATTGCCGACGCATCGCGTTTTTCAAGGTCTCCAATGCTTCGTCGTGCTTTTTTTCTTTGCGGAGTTTGCGTGAGTGATTAAATACGGTCACTTCGTCAAAGCGTTCGGTGTCCTGCTGCATATTTGAGTTTAGCGTTGTCATGCGTTCTTCCCATCCCTCGGAACTCTGACAGGTGTCATTTAATCATGAGGTTTTGTTTTGGATGTATTCGACGGTGATGCCACGGGTGTAGGCTGGGGGCAGGAAGTTGATGAGAATCGGGCCAGCGTCGACCGCTTTTTCTTCAAGCAACTGCATGTCTTTGGCTTTGAGTTCTTCGGTGACCTGTTCGATGTCATCGACTTGAATGGCGATGTGATGCAACCCGCCCATGCCCTTATTGAACTTGGCGAGCTTGGGCCCCTTGGGCACGATGAATTCGATCACGCCCAGTGCACCTTCGGTGAAGATGCACAGCGCTTCGTATTCTTCGACGTATTCGGTTCGACCCAGTGATAGCCCGAAGGTCGCTGCCAATTCCGGCACGCGATCCTCTTCGTGCACAATGATACCCACGTGGTGAAGTTTGCCTGAAAACATGCGTCTTTTCCCGTTAAAATCGTGTTTTTAGCTGGCGACAGCGGTCTTGGCTTCGATGAGTCCGACCAGTTCACCAATGTTCTTAAGACCTGCGACTTCGGAGCTGGCAAAGCGAACGCCGAATGCCTTTTCAATATTGAGCATCAACGTCACGTGCATCAGTGAGTCCCATGCATCGACATCTTCAGCAGTGGTTTCAAGTTCCAACTCAATTTCATCATCATCAAACACATCAATGAACACTTCGGTGACTTTGCTAAGCGTATCGGACATCTCTTTGATTCCTTCCTGTCAAGGCGGTATTGACTCATAAACACCATGCGCAGGGCATGGGTACAAGCTTGAAATATCACGCGAGCATGCTGATGCAAATGAATCAAAACAATTGGACTTGATTTTGTGACGGTTGTGACGAATGAATCGGTGCGGTGGTCTGTAATGAAAAAGGTCGCACAAGTTAGACTTGCGCGACCTTTGATGAAGTGGAAGTGATTCGGCGATTATTGTGCCGTCATGCCATAGACAATGATCGGCGCGCCGTTGACAGTCAGCGAAGCACTACCGCCGGAGACTGGTACGGTGTTACTGCGACCGATGGTGTCGATGATAGTTAATGATGATTGACTGGAATTGACCGTGATCGTGGTATTCGTGTTCCAGTGGTCAACCCAGGGGTCCTGTTCGATGGAGTCGTCGTAAACATAACCCTCTGCGCGATTCCAGATGATGGCCATGTTGCCATGGGGCGTTGTGTACTGGATACCTTTGATGTCGGGGTTGGTAAATGTCATGTACTTGTTGAAGGTCGCGCCATCGAGTGCCTGAGCAATAGCGCAGAATGCCAGCAGTGATGGTTTGAGCGTGCCATCACGGTAGAGAATGCCGTAGTGGTATTCGCTGTCATTGGGGTTGATCCCACCGCGGTCATGCCAGACTGAATCATGCAGTTGATAGAACTCGACACCTGCGATGTTTTCTGAGACACCGTACGCATAGGTCAGAATAATGTTTTCCGCTGCACGACGGTAGGAGTCCTTCCAACCACTGTTGGGATAGGTGCAGGCATAGACTTCGGTGAGCCACAGGGGTTTGTAGCCATGGTTATTGATGGCTGTTTTGAAACTGTTGATGGCACCAAGGTAGGTCCAGCCGCCCTCAGCGTAGTCGGGTGTGAAATTGCCGCGACCCGGATGCATGGCAATGGCGTCAAGCATGTTCCATCCACCATTGGAGGCAATGGCATTGAGGAAGGTCGTGTCCGCACCTGCGATCCCCACGGACATTAACTGCACATTATGTCCGGCCCGTTGAGCAGTGAGCGGGATCAACCAGTCATTGACATAGGTGTCTGCATGGGTTCCTGTGTGAATGGTGGACATGTTCCATTCGTTACCAAATTCCCAGTAGGGGTTTTGATGGTTGTCACATTGCGTGAGCATGTCTTGGAAATAGGCGTTTTTCGCTGCCGGGTCATTGCTCCATTGACTTGGGGTGACATTGTTATGCAAACAGGAAACAGCATCGTATTGGGTTGATGTCAGCGTTGTATCGCCGTTTCGATTCCAGCGGATACCCATGCGTTGTAGGAGTCCGTGGACGTCTGATTGAGTGGGGATGTCGAAATATGCACTGATGCCGAAGTTGCTGTTTTGTTTGTCCGTGAAGGTATAGTCATGCAATACGCCGACGTTGGTTTGGGTGAAACAGATTTCGGTTTGGTCGTCCATGAATTTTGCTTCCACGAACGCGATGTCCGGCAAGTGAAGCAGGGGGATGCTGTAGGCTTTTTCGAAGCATTGCCATGCAGCAAGATTAATGGCTTGCTGCGTATTGAGTCGGACATTGCCATCGTAGTCGTGTGCGGTGACGTAGAGCGTGCCGGTGAGTGTCTGGTTTTGTACGCTGGTTAATTGAATGGTGACTTCCGGAGTTTGACCGGACTGCCAGACGTTAAAGGGTTGGTATTGATTGACGAAGCTGATGGTTGCAGTTTGCTCGTTGAGATGTTCAGCGACCGCTTGACTGCTTCGGCTGGCATTATCGACGGTATAGCTTGTATGAGCAGCATAGGTTCCATCACCATTATCCGAAAAGCTGATGCTTTGGGTCTGGTTGTTCTGCCAGCCTGCATTGCCTTGGATGTGTTCAAAGAGGGCGACCGACTGATTGAATTCGAATCGCCGCAGGTAGGCGGATTTTACTTCATATGCAACCCCTCCCAGCTCATCACGTTCCCATCGGCCGATTTTTTCCAGTGCATCGCCGGTCTTATTGATTGCGGCACGTCGGATTTGCGTGCCTCCTATACTCATGCCCGATGGGATGGTCAATATAAAATCCGCATCGACGGTGTTGTCGTTGCAGGTGTAGATGCCATAGACGCTGACCTGTCCGGAGACATCGTTGGTGATGTCATATTGAATGCCGAATTGATTGGGGCTGATGAGTTCGACGGTACCGCCGTTTGCGATGGGCGGTTTCCAGCCGATATTGATACCGCCCAGTTGCATCAGGTCGGTCCCGTAGGCATTCTGGACGTAGACGTTTCCATCTTCACTTCGCATCGCAAGATTGGTTCCGACGATGGTATGGGGTGCGACGGTGAATTGCGTGCTGCAGGTATAGGTGTCGCTGCCGATGTCGGTGAGATAGACATGTTGTTTCCAACTGTCGCGCCATGAAGCATTGCCATTGATGTTTTCGAAGACACTGATCGGTGTTGCAAAGTCATATCGGCGTTGGGTGGTGTTGGCAAAGTAGGTGTTGCCTGTGCTGCCAAGTGCCTGTCGAAATGCCATGGTGCCCCCGAGACTCAGGGGTGTTGGTGCCATGAGCATGTAGTCCACCGTGACGGTGTTCTCATCCAGTTTGAAGATGCCATAGACGCTGACCAAACCGGTGGGGTCGTCGATGACAGTAAAGTCGACTGCGATCTGGTTGGGGCTGATGAGTTGGTAGGTTCCACCATAGGTTCGCGGGGTTTCCCAGACCATATCCAGTCCGCCGAGTATGAGTCGGTCGATATTGTCATTGTCTTTGATGTAGACCGAACCACTGTCAAAGTACATTGCACAATCGCGGCCTTGGAGGGTGTGCGGTGCAAGGGTGAATTGTGTGGTACAGGTATAGGTGTCGTTGCCGATGTCGGTGAGATAGACATGTTGCTTTAAGGAATCTTTCCACGTCGAATTGCCGACGATAGTTTCAAAAACACTCATCGGCGTTGCGAAATCGTGTCGACGTTGTGTGGTGTCAGTGAAGTAGGTGTTGGCTGTGCTGTTTAGGGCTTGTCTGAAAATCATGGTTCCGCCAAGGCTCAGACTTGATGGGGCAGACAAGGTGTAATCCACGGTGACCGTGTTGTTATGCAGGGAGTAGATGCCGTTGACCGTGACCAGTCCACTGCTGTCATCAATGACGGTAAAGTCGACTGCGATTTGGTTGGGGCTGATAAGTTGGGCCGTTCCGCCACTGGTTCGCGGGTCTTCCCACATCAGGTCCAGTCCGCCGAGTTTGAGTCGGTCGATGCCGTCTGCATCTTTGAGATACACCGAGCCACTGTCGAAGGTCATGGTGCATTCACTGCCCTTGATGATATGGGGGGCGACTGTGAATTGGGTTGAGCAGGTATAGGTGTCATTGCCGACGTTGGTCAGATAGACGTGTTGTTTCCAATTGTCTCGCCATGCTGAGTTGCCGTTGATTGATTCAAAAATACTGATACCGTTTGCATAGTCATGTCGCCGTTGATTGGTGTCTGAGAAATACACTTCGCCGGTCGCTGCAAGGTTATCTCGGTATGCCATGGTGCCCCCAAGAACCATGTGATCGGGCGCGGTGAGTGTGTAATTGATTTTGACAGAATTGCCAGTGAGTGTGAAGACGCCATGCACAGCAACTTCCCCCGCAGGATCATTGGCGATGGTGTAGTCGATTGCGATCGCGTTGGGACTGATTTGTTCGAAGGTTCCGCCGTTGGTTAACGGGTCTTCCCATGCAAGGTCAAGTCCGCCGAGTTTCATCAAGTTCGTGCCGACACTGCTTTGGATGTAGACCAAACCTGCATCTGCGACCATCGTACAGTCGGTGCCTTGGATCGTGATGCTTTGGGCAGATACTACGGATGATGCAATTAACAGATAAGACAGAATGAAAAACGGCGTCGATTTTTTCATCTCAATTTTCCTTGTGCGTATTGAATGCGAAGTGTTCAAAGCAATGACAGCGACTTAAATGGATATAGCGACAGCGGCTCCTTTCCAATGCATGGCTGCGCAACGATCGCGCACGAGCAACATGGGGTTGTTCGGTTTGACTGGATTGAGAATGGTTATAAAAAACCGTGCGATTGCGTTAACAATCACACGGCTAAGCGTCTGCGTTTTGTGATTAGTCGAACTTCAAACCTTCAACAATCAGTGGGGCACCATCAAGGATCAACTGCACTTTGTGATTGGTTGTCGAGTAGGTCTTGGTTCGTCCCAGTGCATCACGGGTGGTGACGGTGTCACCGGTGGTGGCAAAGGTCATGGGGACTTTGGTCTTCCATGTGTCTTGCCAGGGTTCAGGTGATGGGAATGGTTTTTTCTTTTCAGTTAAGACATATCCATCTGCCCGATGCCAGAGGATCGCAAGGTTCCCGCCGGGTCTGTCATAAAGCACGCCCTTGGCTTTGTCGTCCGATGCAAAGGTCAGATGCTTGACGAAGGTGGCTTGATCCAAGGCTTCAGCGACGTTCATGTATGCCATCATCGAAGGTTTGAAACTCAGGTCGCGATTGAGCAGTCCGAAGTAAAACTCACGATCGGTATGCCGGACGCCGCCACGCTTCCACCAGACCGAGTCGTTGAGTTGATACCAGAAGACACGTTGGACACCTTCTGCCATTGCCAGGGCATTGGTGAGGACCACGTTCTCCGCAGCATTGCGAATGGTGTCTTCCCAGAAACTGTTGGGGTAAGTGCATGCATAGGTTTCGCTGAGAATGATGGGTTTTTCGCCATACTGTTTGTTGAGGCGGACCATGGTTCGAAGTGCACCGTAGAAGTTCCAGTAGTTGCCATGTGAACCGACCATCCCTGGGCCGTTGGGGTCATAGTCCACGGTGTAGTTGCCACGTCCGGGGTGGAGGTTGATGATGTCGAACTTGTCCCATGCCCCGAGTTCGTACATTTTCTTGAGGAATCCGCTGTCCATTCCCGCCAGACCGATCATGGTGATTTTGACTTTGCTGTGGGTTTGCTTGCGGATGTTATCCAGTGGGGTGAGATAGTTTTCGACATAGGTCGGCGCGAGATAGGCTTTGCCGATGCCGTGGCTCATGTTCCATTCGTTGGCAAATTCCAGGTGATCCGCATTGTACTTTTCTGCTTTGGCAAGCATGTCGCGAAGACCTTGTTCGATCTGCTTTTTTTCCTCATCAGTCGGGTTGACCTTGGCACGCATGTTGGTGTGCAGATTGGCTTGAAGCCAGTTGGGGAATTGGCCTTCAGGGAGGATGGTGCTTCGTGCATGGCGGACACCCATGCGTTTGATGAGTCGAAGCATTTGGTCTTGATCGGGGATTGGCCAAGCCGCTGCGATGCCGAAGATACTGGTCTTGCCATCCTGTTTGAATTCAAAGTCGGGCACGATGGCAAGGTTGGTTCGGTCGAAGACTTCAAAATGATTTTCATGGATCGAAGCTTCAACAAAATAGAGATTGCGTTTGTCCGCAGGGATTTGAATGTCAATGGTCTTCGAACCAAAGGCTGGCAGGTTCAGACGCTCGCTGAAGTCGTAAACAATCTTGCCATCAAAATCACGGACACCGATCTCCGCTTCAAAAGCTTGACCGACGGCGGTGACGTTGTTGATTTTGACCTTGGCTTTTGCAGGGGCATTGGAGACTGGATACCAGTTGTATGCCTTGTCACAAATGATTTTGACACTTAACGGCCGGTCGTTAAGCAAGGCGCCCAATGCGTTGGTGGGGGTGTCAGGATCCGCAAGGAGCAGTTGGAAGCTGTAGGTGTAGTGATGTTCATCGACACGTGTTGGTCCAAGGTTCTGGCTGGAGGTGTCAAACCAGTTGGCATTGGATTTATTGCTGTAGATACCGATGCGCATGTCTTTGGTGTCGTAGTAGTACAGCGTCCCTTCGGAGACTTCAAAGGGGACGCCACCGAATTCGTGACGTGTCCAGTTTGCAAGGTAGGTAAGTTGGCGTTTGGATGCGTCTTTGGGGAATCGCATGGATGCCATCGCACCGCCCATCCACTTGGTGTGTTCATCGAGATTCACCGAGTCGGATCGCAGGTGATAAGTCACCGTCAGACGCTTGGGGTTATTAATCTCAACGGTTGCGTTTAAGGTCAGTGGCGTGACGGCATCGGTTTCCGGATAGCCCGTCTTGTAGGACATCTGCCAGGTGTTGGGTTGATCGTTAGCAGGGACAAAATCCTGAGCTTCAAAACGCGTGCTTGGACGCCAGGGCAATCGGAAGAGTCCCAATTGCATCACGCCTTGCCCGTGAGCGGTTTTGACATGCAGCGTTCCATTTTTGAATGTTAACTGGGGTAACGCATCAGCATTCACAATCGGTGTGAGTAAAGTCATCACCAGCAGGCAGGTGATGAATTGCAATGCGTTTTTGTACAACTGTAAGGATCGGGCGTGACGTTGAGGCATTGAAAAAACTCCATGTTTTACAGGCTCTAACCACCTGTGCGAATGATGACTGTTGGATTGTTGGAATGTTGGTTTGATTGCGATTGAATTGAGGGAGCGAGCATAAAGCCAATTAGTGTCCGCCAGATTCCCAGTAGGTGTCTGGATAGAAGTCGCGTGAGACGAGATAGGCTTGACTGCTGCCTGCTTTTTGCGGGGCGTTGCCACTGAGCGTTTGGACGTGCCCGTCGAGTATGGATACGTTCAACGCGTTGTTGTGACGGAAAGAGAATTTGTACCACGACCCGCCGTTATGCCAGGTGTTGGTCGGATAGCCGCCTTGGAAGTTGTTGCCGGATTGGACATCATCCCAGAATAGAACCAGCTTGGATAAGGGGGCAGTGAGGTTGTCGATTTTGCTTTGTGTAAAGCCTGATTTGGGACGGATGCGCCCGTTGCCGTTGGATGAATGGCCGCCAAATTCCTTGCCCCATGAACTTGTTGCGTGCGGGACATATTCCGGGCAGGGGGGCGTCTTGATGGTGTAACCGGTTCGCTGGACTTTTTTGAGCCCATAGTCGTAAAGATAGTTCCACCAACTGCCATGTGAAGAAAGGTAGCCATCGTAATCCTGGGTGTACATGAGGCTGGCTGTTAACAGGAATCGAATCTGCGTTTGGCATTGTACGTTGCGTGCTGCTTTACGGGCATTGCCCAATGCCGGGAGCAGGATTGAGATTAACAGAGAGATGATCGAGATGACGACCAACAACTCAATGAGCGTGAAGCCGGATTGTTTAATAGGCTTGGACATGTCGAACTCCAAAATGAAGAATACGATTTAAATGGTTTTATGCGAAGACAAATAATAAGTGTGGCAACATCAAATGTTGTTTAGTCATGCTCTTTGGTCTGATTGATACCGACTAACCTGATCCGTCTTGTTGGCGTGACAAGACAGAGTTTCCTTCGAGTATCTCCATCGGGATGATAACCCGGTGGGGGTCCTGACAAATGGTTTTATCCAGAATCAATTGCAGCAGGCGTTCAGAGCCTTTGTGTCCGGTGAGGTATGGGTGCGTTTTGAGGATCGTGGGCTTGATGTGATAGGACTCCATTCGAAAGTCGCCAAAGGCTATCAAGCTGATGTCTTGGGGGCATTTGAGTTGGTGTCTGCTTAGGACCAATTCAATTGCCAGAAAGGATTCGACGTAGGGGAGGATGACCGCTTTGGGACACTCGCCACTGAGAATCCATTGTTCAAACGCGCGAGCAACTTCGGGGGTATCGGTGTTCTTGGCATAGCGACAATGGAAGTGTCCTTCGCCGAGCATCATGTCGGTTTGAATCTTGGCACCGTGTTTGTTTTCCTGCCAGGTTCGGACATTCTTGGAGCCGATTAAATGGCCAATGTCCGTAAAGCCCATATCAATGAAATACTTTGCAGCCATTTGACCGCCGTGGATTTCGTCACTGGTGACCGTGTTGATTTTCAGATCCATATCACAGGGCCCAAGCAAAACGAACTTGGGGTTAATCTGATGAACCATTGTGATGAGTTCTCTGGACGGGTTGCCCATCATGATGATGCCATCGGCTTTGTGGAGTTGATCCACGATGCGCTTGTTTTTCGGGTGCGTGTCCGATTCCTTGACCGTCCACGTGCTGATGTGGTTGACCGCGTGATCAATCGTCGCCAGATGCGACTCAATCCCCTCAATGATTTTGCTAAAGTGTGGCAAGGCCATCATGTCGCTTTGCTCAGGTAACGGGCATAGCAAGGTCTCAATGTTGATCGTCTGAGATTTCTTACGTGACGCCCGAGCTTGAGCTTTACGCTTGATTGCTTCAGCATCGTATCCAAGTTTTTCAACGATTCGGTTCACACGCTTGGAAGTCTGCGGGCTGATCCGCGGATGCTTATTGAGGACACGTGACACCGTGGACTGCGAAACGCCTGCCCGTTTGGCGACGTCAGAGATGGTGACATTGGTGGAAGTCGTTTGACTCATACTTTTAGATTATGCAAAGAAATGCAAGGGTCAAAAATAATAATGAAAAAAATAAATATTGCACAAAATTGCACTTAAAGTCATGAGCATTTGAAAATAAATAGTTTAAAGATTAAATAGATATGGTGTTGTGCAATAAACTGTGCAAAATTGGACAGAAATTTTGAGTTTTTGCTTTGAAATAGCAGGAATTGTGATTTGAACACTGTGCAAGAATGCTCAGTCGGTGAATCTTTTCACTGCCGGGGGATGGGACATCAGACCCAGAACGATGCCAACGAGTCCCAGGAGCATGACCCAGGGGCGAAGCTTCCCGGTGGAGAGTCGGACAAAGGTGGTCGAGGCCGGCTGTGGAGGCTGCGTCGTCAGTGGCATTTGGCCAGGTTCAAGCACCGAATCGAAAACGTCCTGCCCGGACATTGACGTGCTGGTGGGCGCATAAAACCACCCGTCGGTTTGCTGGGTGGTGTAGGTAGAATCACCGACGGGTGGCAGGGGTTGACTTGTATTGACTGGTCCCGTCCCTTGTGGGATGAGTCCAAGTTGTGAGTAGGCAAGGCGTTGGAGCAAAATCGGATCCTGCTCATCCAAGGCAGTGTCGAACTTCTTATAGATACCGGCCTGTTGATCCAATAGATGCAGCTGCGACGCGAGCGTCTGCTGTCGCCACTGCATAAGGCGGTATTCCTGTATCGCTGGCATCAGCAAACAGGCCATCACAGTCCCGATCCCTGCCAGCAGGAAAATCCAGCCAGGCAAAAGTCGAAGTGCTACTTTAAAGATTGTTCTATCTGGTAACTTCATCGTCTAATCTTTTTATCGTCTTTTGTGACTTTTTTTCATCAACATCATATTTGTATTTTTTACAGGACTTGGGCAAACGTGATTTAGACCTGTTTTTTTACTTTATTTACATCTGCCTCATGGACACTTGACGGTAGCAACGACCAGCCTGAGACCTTGAACTTGGAATTAGACTTCAATTCTGCTTTTTTTCTGCTATCATGGCCGATTCGCCACAAATTTGGATACCGCCATGACACAGACAAATGACTCAACCCGCCAAGTGTATCTGGAGACCTTTGGTTGCCAGATGAACGTGCTGGACTCCCAACTGGTCAAAAGCCAACTCACCGGCCTGGGGTATCAGTTCACCGACAACTGGAAACAGGCGGATGTGATCCTCTATAACACCTGCTCAGTTCGCGAACATGCAGAGCAAAAAGTCTACAGTCGCATCGGCATCGTCTCCAAGTACAAAAAAGAACAAAAAGACCGCAACGTCATCCTCGGCGTCATCGGCTGTATGGCTGAACGCGAAGGCACCACCATGGCCGTCCGTCATCCCGACATCGACCTGCTTTGCGGCCCCGGTGAGTTGGACAAAGTGCCCATGCTCATCGACAACGCCATCAAAACCCACCCCGACTTTCGCGGGGGCAAGCACAACGTCAAGGCAGCACTGCAAGGCAACACCCATCGCCGCTCATCGACATTCGCAGCAGCCGAAGATGAGTTGGAAATGTTAGACCTTGCGCGAAGTTTCTCACCTGACGAACACTCCGGCTCGGCTTACGTGCGAATCACCCGTGGCTGTAACAAGTTCTGCACCTACTGTGTGGTCCCCAATACCCGTGGTGCCGAAGTGCATCGCCCACCAGCACACATTATTGATGAGTGCAAAAAGCTCGTCGACTCAGGCGTGATTGAAATCACCTTGTTGGGCCAAACCGTCAATCATTATCACTATGACAATGCTGCAGCGGTGATGTCAGAACATGGACACGCCCAGCCGCAGGTCGGCAGTGTGATTACGGTCAATGGTTCGCGTCAGTCCAGTGATGATGTGACGAGTTTTGCGGACTTGCTTTATCGGATACATGAAGAAGTGCCTGGCTTACAGCGTCTGCGATTTGTCACCAGTTTCCCGCGTGATTTTGGTGATGACATTTTGCAGGTCATCCGCGACAGTCCGCGTATTTGTCAGTATCTGCACTTGCCGGTGCAGTCGGGTTCGGATCGCATTCTCAAGTTGATGAATCGTGACTACACGGTGTCGATGTTTGAGGACTTGCTTGGGCGCGTTCACAGTTTCCTGCCGGACTGTCAGATTGCTTCGGACTTGATTTGTGGCTTCCCCACGGAGACCGAGGAAGATCATCAACTCACTGCACAGCTCTTAGAGCGCAGTCGATTCAAGAACTGTTTTATCTTCAAGTATTCACCGCGTCCGGGAACGGCTGCGATTGATCGCTTTGAAGATGATGTGGATGAAGCGACCAAGAAACGTCGCAACAATGAACTGCTTGCGATTCAGAACAAGGTGTCGACCGACATTCACAATGAAATGATTGGCAAGCACGTCCGCGTGTTCGTTGAATCACTAAGCAAGCAGTCCAGGAAGGATGCCGTCAGCGCCGCCGATCCGTCGATCTCCCTGGGTTGGGAAAAGCCTCGCACGACGACGCAGCTTTGTGGTCGCACGGATGGTGACTTGATCGTGATGCTTGATGGCGATGAATCCATGATTGGGAGTATCGTCGAAGCGCAGATCGAAGCCGCCATGCCCCTGACACTATTCGGCAAAATGCTTGAGACCCCTGTAAGCTAACTGACTCATCAATAGCAGTTGCATACTTCATGTCGAGACATGAATGCTAGTGACGATGAACTTTTACACGCAACGAAAACAGTCTCATCAATAGCTGTAACATTGCGTGTTGCTGTTGCATTGAAGATGCAAATCAATTCCTGAAGTTCGACACGTGAAAATATTGCGCATTGCGGTATCCTGATATCAGACGCCATGTATTTTTTCACGGATGAATCATCATGCCATCACTGATTTTCGATGCCCATTTGGACCTTGCCTGGAACGCGCTGCAATACGATCGCGATCAGCGACTGGATGTGTTGACCCTGCGTAACAGTGAATCGCACATGATCACCGACACACGCGGCAAATGCACGGTGAGTCTGCCAGCGATGCGGCAGGGGGGCGTTGCCATCTGCTGTGCAACGTTGTTGGCTCGTGTGCTTCCCGATGGATTTGATCAACCGCAACATCCATCCCATCGCTCGCCCAAGGTGGCCTACGCCCGCGAGGATATCGACTTTGCCGATTCCACCATCGCCTACGGCACGGCATACGGGCAACTCGGATACTATCGCCTGCTTGAATCACTGGGTGAAATCCAACTCATCTACACCGCTTGGCAACTCAAAAACCACATCGACAGTTGGCAGCCGACTTCCCCCATCGGCGTGATTATGGCCATGGAAGGAACCGACCCCATCGTCGAACCTGCGCAGGTCAAGCATTGGTTTGACCTTGGTATGCGCGTGGCCTGCCTGGCGCACTATGGGCAAAGCGCTCATGCCATGGGGACAGGATTTAATGGGCCGCTGACCGCAGTTGGCATCGAACTCGTCAAACAGATGGATGAGCAGGGCGTGATCCTTGATCTTGTTCACACTGCTGATCTGGCTATTAATCAGGCACTTGACCTGTACAGCAAACCGGTGTGTGTCAGTCATGCCAATGTCCGAACGCTGGTTGAAGGTGATCGGCAACTGTCTGATTCACAGATTCAGAAAATCGCCCAACGCAAAGGTGTCATCGGCATAGCGCTTTGTAACTTCATGCTCAAGGCCGGATACTCTCAAAACAAACTCACGCGCGAAGAAGTCAGTCTCACCCACGTGGCACATCACATTGATCACATCTGCCAACTCGTGGGTAATGCGGATTGCGTGGGGATCGGTTCGGACATGGATGGCGGCTTTGGTGTCGATCACATTCCCAAAGAATTGCAGACCATCAGCGACCTGCCCAAGTTGGCCGATGCACTTCACGTGCGAGGGTTTGCTGATGTGGATATCAACAAGATACTCATTGGTAATTGGACACGCTTTTTTGCTGAGAATCTGCCTGCGGATTAACAGGCTGTCTATTGGGTATCAGTTGTCTGTTTTAGTCGTGACGATGAATTTGGGATAGTTCTTCATCGTGTAACCGTGCTCGCAGCCTTGTCGGGTTTCGATGGTCTTGGGGCCGGGGAAGTTGTTGTAGGCGATCCAGACACCGGATGGGGGACAGACATAATCACCAAGGTTGGCAACGATGAATAATTGACAGTTGGGGTTGGCGCGTTTGACCAGATTGATCGGGTCAAAGTACAAAAGTGCAGGGGTGTATTTAACGTACCAGCCACCGACCATGCGTTTTAATTCCGTACGCCCAAAATCACAGCACCATGGCGACCATGCTGAACATTCGGATACATCGGTATCCAATCCCGCAGCGACGAGTGCCTGGAGGCCGCCTTGACTGCCACCGGTGGCTTTGAGGTTTTTACCGTTCCATGCGGGTAGTGATTTTACATATTCCAATGCCCGCATGACTCGCATATACATTCCGTTGAAGTAAGTCGTCTGAGGGTCGGCATTTTCTTCCATGCTAAAGCCATAGCCTCTGAGTTTGCCTTTTTGTAATTGGGTGTAGTAGTCTTTGGGCTGACCGTTTTCAATGCCGTGGGCGTTAATGTTGAAATAGATTTGATTGCTGCCCCGGCCAAGGTTGTAATTTGCACTTCTAACACCATAGCCATGAAAGTTGACTTCCGCAGCAAGTGATCGTGCTTTGGCATCCTTGGGCATCACCAGATAGCCCGAGACTGGCATGCCGCCTGCACATGCGATTTTCATGTCGTAGGCAATGACCGTGTCATTTTCCTTGACCATGTTCATCTCCAACACCTTCATGGGAACCGAAGCAAGCTGTTGTTTTTGCTTCTGCCAGAATGCGTCGAAGTCGTCAGGTTCAGCAATGCCCTGGAGTTTGTCTGGAGCCACGCAAGCACCGCCGTCGAAGAAGACGGGTTTGTCTTTGCCTTTAATCGTGGTCATCACTTTCTGGCCGTCGGGATCAGTCGCAGTGACATAGATTCGGACAAAGCCCGGGTCCTGCGTTGAGGTGACGATTTGGATGCCATTTTCATTTGATACAGCTTGACCGTTTTGCTTGATGCCATCATCACCGGTGCGTTCCCACTTGAGGGTATAGCCTGCAACAGGCTGGTCGTTTTTGAGCAGCTTGACGGTGAAGACCATCTCCTCGCCTGCATTATAAATGGCAGTCTGACGATTCAGATCACCCCACATGGCAAACGTATCTTCCGCAATTGCCAATTGGCCAGGCGTCAGAACCGACAGGCAAAGGGCAAAGAGAGAAAACAGAAAAACGCGACGGCTAATGTGGATGAGTTTCATGGGGCAAGGGGACCTGTTCTGTAAATGGGGTGATCGAGTTGACATTGTATAACAGGATCACAAGTCAGGCGGCAAACCTATCCATCAGAACCATCATTCTGCTCTGGCGAGAGGGCTTGATCGTTTGCAGCATTTTGCAATGTTTGCAGGACTTGCTCCACCGGCATGAGTAGTGTCTTGTCCGGCTCTTCATCCAGTTTTTGTTTTGCTTCCAAATAGTCACTAACAAGTTTTGTTGCCAAACCGGCAAATGCCCGGGGGATGGCTTGCAGGCAGGGGGTGATTGCTTCGATTCCTTGAGCATAGGCTTGTGCAGCTTTGTCGTGTTCATCGGATGCGGTAAAAACACTCCCCAAAGTCCCGTAACTCATTGCCAGATTGGGCAAGAAGGCGTCTGGGTTTGCTTCTGCGAGTTTGCGTCGGATTTCCACGGCCTTTTGTACGTTTTCCAATGCCTCCTGTCGTCTGCCCAGTTCGCTGAGTTGAATGGCAAGATTGTTGAGCGACATTGCCAGATCGGGCAAGAAGGCGTCTGGGTTTGCATCTGCGAGTTTGCGTCGAATTTCTACGGCCTGTTGTGCGTTTTCCAATGCCTCCTGTCGTCTGCCCAGTTCGCTGTTGAAGGTTGCCAGATTGTTGAGCGACGTTGCCAGACCGGGCAAGAAGGCGTCTGGGTTTGCTTCTGCGAGTTTGCGTCGAATTTCCACGGCCTGTTGTGCGTTTTCCAATGCCTCCT
>MDTD01142730.1_pt1 | contig 30215 bp, 42 predicted proteins | sample 811221 | NCBI WGS metagenome assembly MDTD01 (sample SAMN05326646, study PRJNA326480) | marine metagenome | isolation source: seawater | place: Pacific Ocean: South West | collected 2011 | reverse complement strand
GTGAGATTCGAACTCACGAAAGAGTTGCCCCTTTGCCGGTTTTCAAGACCGGTGCTTTCAACCGCTCAGCCATCTCTCCGTGTGCAAGTACTTATCTTATCATTGGTTCTATTAATTTATCAAGTACTTGTTGTTTAAATAACTTACAACCTTTTGCAACATTTTTTGCCCAATCGTCTGATGCTTTTTTATCGGCTGAATCAGAAATATATTTGTAACATAAAAATTTAATTTTATATTTTTTACAAATTTTTGCTATTGCGTATGCTTCCATATCAACAATGTCACAGTCTATTTTTGGTTTTGATGTAGCGAAAGTATCTCCAGTACCACAGACTACATCAGATGTGCCAAGCATAACTTCTTTCTCATATGGAGTCTGACCAAGTTTAAAATTTAATGGTCTTGCATCCATATCTCTATCAACAAAACCAGTTACTTGTACTAGTCCATTTATATTAGGATTTATAGATCCTGCTGTACCGTAATTAATGATTAGTTTTGGTTTATTATCTTTTATGAGTTGCTCTGTCGTAGAAGCCGCATTAATTTTTCCAACACCAGTAAAGTAAACTTCTGTACCGTACAATCCCTCTATTTCTTGAGGTATTGCACATAGTATTATTACATCATTCATCTATGTAAGTTTCTTTATTGTCTGTGCTAGACCAAAGCCGGCGATACCTGCCATGATTAAATGTTTCAAGCAAGGATCACTCATTAGTCCGTCAAGTAGTCCTGCTATTGCGGCTTCAGTAATTCTTTGTACTGCTCCTGCTAAATTTTTTAAATCTTGTAAAATCATGTTAGCTAATTGTGTTACAAATCCAATAACACCAGCTATAAGGCTTAACAATCCTAGTGCTTGACTTATTGCACCTAAAACACTATTCAACACTCCTGCACCTCTTGATATGGCTCCAAAGAGATCGTCAATAAATTTACAAGGACCGGTGCCTACTGCGGCCGCGGCTCCTAGTGATGTATTAAGTGCGTTTATACCTTGTCCAATTGACAACATCTGTCCAATTGGTTTTGGTAATTGTCCACTTGGTAAGTGAAATGATCTATGCTTACCTATCGTAGAAAAGAAATTATTTTGTCCCCAATCGTTTTGTTCAACTCCGCTTTGTATATTTCCATGTCTGTGAAAATCATTTAATAATCCATTTACTTGTTGTAATTGATCAACTTCTGTATCATTCATTGGTCTACCAAGTTCACTAATTGTTGCTCTGTTTGATGCATTTGGATCATCCCATCCATTAGGCATATTATTCATTCCAATCCAACCATTACCATTACCGTTTTGTAATTTATCTTTTATCGAAGCTTCTGTTTCGTAGTTTGGATTTTTCCAAGCTGTTTGTGTTTTTATTGCATTTCCATATAGATCAGTTGCATCTTTAGTATCAAACAATCCTTTTTGTAAACCTTCTTTAGCTATTGCTCCTAAACTTTGACTAACTGCTGTTCCGTCAAAATTTGAAAATATACTCGATCCTTCACCTGGTAATATTGTTGACATATTTAATCCTTATCCATTTGCTATCACATTTGGTGATCCTGCATTAACAGTAATTCCACAACTATATGAATCTCCCAATCTACCGCATTGCATATTATTCACTATTACATTTGGTGAACCTGTCGACAATGAAGTTACATGTGGAATACATAGTATGAATCCGTGTGGTGTATTAGTATCACCTACTCTGTGTACTGGTATATTATTTGCAAATACATTTGGCGACCCTGTCGAACACGATGCCGGTGGACACGGTGCGTGGTTTGTATCTGCATCACCTATTCTTGCTACTAATGGCATATCGCTTATCCTTTATAGTAGTATTTATTTCTTTTAAATTATGTAATTATAGATTGCTTCGGAGGCTGTACTATATTAGATATGCTTTGCGTATATGCATCTTTGGCTTGTGAGTTTGCTTTTCCTACTGTAATTATTGTGCTTTTTTGAAATGAAAATTCACTTTCTTTATCAGCCATAATAATAAACTGGGTCATGCCAACTCCTTTTGCTGTCATTGCCAATGCCAAAGGTTTTGTAACACGATAAGCAGTATCAGTTTCCTCAATTAGTGTAGCAATAACTTCATCACTACCAACTGTACGAAATACTACAATGTCATCTTTGTCTAGTTTTTGTTTTAACATTTTTTTCTTTCTTATTATAATTTGAAGTCTTCAAAAGTTTTATCATCTACGTCTTGCTTTAATCCGCCAATAATATAACTTTCAACTTCTGTTTCTTGTGGTGCAACTTGCATTCCTGCACTTGATAACCAGTGTTGTGTCCACGGTAATGGATTTTGAGAAACTGGTATATCATAAATTGGATCAAATCCAATAGCTCTTAATCTTTTATTTGCTGTCCACTCAACATAATCACCTAATAGTTTTGAGTTAAGACCAATAATAGATCCATCTTTCATTAAATGATTTGCCCATGCTTTTTCTTCATCAACTGCATCTTTATACATTTGAATCACATCATCTTTTGTATCTTTAATAATTTTTAGCATTTCAGGATCATCACCTTTTTGCCAAGCCTTTATTACATGAGTAGTTAAGTTTAAGTGTGTTGCTTCATCTCTAGCAATTAGCGAAATAATTTTTGCTGAACCTTCCATAAGTTTAAGTTCACCAAATGCAAATGTACAAGCAAATGATACATAAAATCTTAAGCCTTCTAGAATGTTTACATTAACCATTGCAAGATAAAGTTTTTTCTTAACATCAAGAATATCGCCTTTACCTTTTACAAAATAATTTTGTGCCGCATCACCGAATATATCATAATTTTTAGTAACCGATACTGCACGTTTTAATATTTCATCATCATTAACAATTGTGTCAAATACTTCTGCAGGATCAGAATATACATTTTTCATAATGTGTGTGTATGAACGAGAATGGATTGTTTCAAAGAAATCCCAAGTAACAATACATCCTTCCAATTCTGGATTTGATACATAAGGTAAAAACATCAAACTTGGTCCACGTCCTTGTACAGAATCAAGTAGTGTTTGATATTTTAAATTTGCTGTAAAGATATGTTTTTGTTCTGGCCTAAATGTTTGAAAGTCTGCTCTATCTTTTTGCAAACTTACTTCTTCAGGTCTCCAAAAATATCCAAGCATAGTTTGATTAAGTTTATCAAACTGTGGATATTTGAATACATCATATCTTTGTACACTCTGGTCTTCACCAAAAAACATCGGCTCTTTGGTAAAATCTATTTCATTTCTATTAAATACTGTTTTCATAATTATATTATATACTCTTTCGCTACGTTGTCAATACTTATCCTAAATTGAGCAAGAATCACAATATTCTTCATATTCTTCATCCGAACCTTTAAATTCTGCTCTCTGCATTGGTTGTTGTTTCAATGCTTCATCAACTGTTAATGTATTTTCATTATCAGTTATATTTGGTTCTTCACCCTTAAAATCATACGTGTTTTGATAGTATGAAGTTTTCCAACCCATTTTATAAGTTGTTAAGAAGTCCTTTGTTAATATACTCATAGGAACTTCATTGTTATCAAATTTTAATGGATTGTATGACCAGTTGCCTGATATTGCTTGATCAAAGTATTTCTGCATAACAGCAACAATATTAATATATCCTTCATTACTTGGCATATCCCATAACAAAGTATAATATTCTTTCAAAGTTTTATATTGTGGAACTATTTGTTTTAATGGACCTTTTTTACTTTTCTTAACTGACAAGTATGCTCTAGGTGGTTCAATTCCGTTTGTTGCATTGCCTACTACACTTGATGACTCTGAAGGCATCTGAGCTGACAATGTCGAATGTCTCATTCCATGTTTGAGAACTTCTTCACGTAATTTTTCCCAATCCAATTTTAATCTATTTCCAACAATATCATCGACATCTTTTTTATACGTATCGATAGGAAGAATTCCTTTTGAATATTTTGTTTTCTTAAAGTAGTCACAAGGACCTTTTTCTTTTGCTATTTCAACACTTGCTTTAATTAAAGAATATTGAAATGCTTCAGTTAATTCATTTACAAGTTTCCAAGAATTTTTATCTTCAAATTTTGCTTTATGTTTGGCCAAATAGTGTGCAAGACCAATGTATCCTATTCCTAAACTTCTTCTTGCTTTAGTAGATACTTCTGCGGCTTTTACTGGATAACCTTGGTGTTCAATAATTTCATCTAATGCCCTTACTGCCAAATCACATAAGTGAGTTAACTCAGTTAAGTCTTTTATTACTCCAACATTGATTGCCGATAAAATACAAAGTGCAATTTCTCCTCTACCATCAATATGTTGCAATGGATCTGTTGGCAATGTAATTTCTTGACATAAATTTGACATATTAACTTTATCTATAAATGAACTATGCTCATTTGTGTGATCCATATTCATAATATAGATACGTCCAGTTTCTGCACGTTCTTTTAATACATCACCTATTAGTGTTCTTGCTTGTACAGTTTTTTTTGGTATAGATTCATCTTTTTCATATTTCTTATATAATGCATCAAATTTCTTTGTACCAAATGCTTCGTATAAACCTGGAACTTGATGTGGTGAAAATAATGTGATATCTGCACCTTTAATAAATCTTTCATAAAATATTTTTGACATTTGGATTGAATAATCTAACTTTCTTACTCTATTATCTTCTGTACCTTTGTTATTTTTTAGTACGAGAATGTCTTCAATTTCTTGATGCCAAATAGGGAAATGCACAGTAGCACTACCACCACGTACTCCATTTTGTGTACAACATCTTACAGTTGATTCAAACTTTTTAAGAAATGGGACAACTCCAGTATGGGCTACTTCGCCTCCCCTGATACGTGAATTAATACCACGTATTCTTCCTGCATTGATACCAATGCCGGCTCTTTGTGCAATGTATCTACCAATCGCCATATCACTAGAAAAGATCGAATTCAATGTGTCGTCAACATCAACAAGCACACAAGAAGCATACTGTCTCAATGGTGTACGCACACCCGCCATCACTGGTGTAGGAATATTAATTTTAAAAGTAGAAACTGCATCATAATATCTTTTTACATATGATAATCTTTTTTCTTTTGGATAGTTACAAAATAATGTTGCCGCAATTAACATGTACATATACTGAGGAGTCTCAAATACATTTCCTGAACTTCTATCTTGTACAAGATACTTGTCAGCTACTTGTCTTAAACCTGCGTATGTAAAATCATAATCTCTATTATGTTTGATATAAGAGTCTAAAGTTTTAAATTCATCATCATTATACCATTTCATAATGTTTGGATCATACAATCCTTTTTCAACGTTTCTACCAACTAAGAATTGTAGTGGTACTTGGTAATTTCCATCAATGTGTTTACCAAATACTTCTTTTCTGATTGTAAACAACAAAAGGCGTGCCGCGACATATTGATAGTTTGGTGCTTCTAATGTAATTAAATCATTTGCTGACCTAATCAATATTTCTTGAATTTGTGATGTTGTCATTCCATCTGAAAATTGTAATCCCGAATTCATCTCAACTAAAGATGGGGAAACTCCTGTAAGACCATCACAAGCGGCTTCTGTCATTTTGTGTACTTTGTTAATATCTAGCGGTTCTCGTTGACCGCTTCTTTTTAAAATGTATATTTCTTTTTTAGAATTCTGTGCGTTCATATTTTTCTTTTTAACCTATCCTTAACAACAATATTAATTATACTATCACTTTAATCATAAAAGCAATAGTTAAATTGGATTTAACAGAAAAAATCTGTTAAAAAAATACAACTGTCAGTTACGACTGTAACCAACGTTCTATTTTATAAGATAAGTTCGCAACGTTTGTTGCATGGCTGTTTGCCCAGTTCCACTGCAATTGTCCGCTACTAATGGCCGCCGCAAAGGACACAGGTGATGTGTCGCCGGTTTCTACGAAATTATCATTGATTGAAGTGTCAGTTCCATCTGTAGCAATCAATATTGTTCCTGCTCTAAATTCACTATTATATTTTAAACTATAATCAATTTTGTATATGTTAGCTTCTGTTGTTGCATAACTTAAAACAGTACCAGTACTGTTTGCTGTTATTTCTGCTGTTCTCATAAAAGAAACATATTGATTCGTCTGATACTGTGGATAACTTGCTTCAGTAAAGATTTGAATATTATTTGCAACTCTTGAAACTTGCCCACGTTTCTTATTAATATATCTTGAAACGTTAAATGCTTGTTGCGGAGTATCTAAATCAATTTTCAAATCCGAATTAATTCCAACAGCTCTAACTGTATGCCCTAATGAAGTATTTTGTCCTAGGAAACTATATGTTCCAGGTTCGTTAATTGTATTAATACTATCATTTGCATTTGCAGTTTCTAATGCCGTCTTTTCTCCTGCTGTTACAAATTGTACAAATCCTGTACCAGTTGTAACATCAATCCAAACTTGGTTATTTGCCAAATCATTTTCTTGCCACTTGTTGTAACTAGAAACTGATGATGTAGTTGACCAACCAGCTCTTGCTCGTGCGTGTTCACGTGCTTGAGCCTCTGTCCATTTTACTACACAAATTTTAGATCCTGATTCTGGAGCAGTAGTAAAATTAATTTGGTAATTACCACCATTATTGGCAATTGAATATTTTGAAGTATCTAGTGTCGTTGGATTTCCGTTTACATATTTTGTAACAACGAAATCTTGTGCTTCATAACTTGAACTGATCGGTGACTTACCAGTTGGTATGCTAACATTGGCAGTACTAATATCATATGAGTTTTGATTAGTTCCGTCTCCTGTAAATGTTTGTGTACCTGTTAAGTTAAAAAATAACAAACCATTATTTGTAGTAGAAGAATCTATGTTAGTTAAATCACCTTGTATAACTTTTTGTGCATCTGTAAAAGGTGTAACTTGTACATCTGCATTTAATAGATCCTGTGTACCAGCACCTATATAAACTTCTCTCGTATCTATTGCTAAACCAATTTCACCATCAGCTAAAGGCTGAGGTAAATCTGCTCTTAAACCACGTCTATTTTTAATTCTAGTATATGTTGTTGTCACTTGATTACTCCAATATAATACTATTTATTCATTTTGTAATAAGTTTCAACCTTATCGAGCCACTCATTTGTGAATGTTTTAAATTCGTCGCCTTCTACAACAAACTGCTGATACTGATTATCGTGTGTAACCATAAAAATAACGCCTTTTTGTATGTTTGTACCATATACTTCATTGTGTGCTAGTGCATAAGCAGATGCCTGCATAAAATAATCGTGAATCCACTCTTTTTTCTTAAATTTACGAGCTGTCTTAAAATCACCTATAGCTGGCTCACCTTCGTGTACACATATTAAGTCTGCTGTACCTCCATAAAGTCCAGGGAATACTAAATGTGTCTCTATTCCCCACACTTCATCCACATTATTAAGTCCATTTTCAATAATAGTTTCACTTAAATTTTTTGCCTGTACATATACTTGATTGGTGCCGGATGGGCGTTCTACACCTTCGATATATGATTCTAAATGTTTGTGCATGATTGTACCTAAATTTGCTGACTCAGTTACAATACGTTGTGCTTCTGCGGCTCCTACTCTTTTTTTCCAAGCATTAAGAGCCGTCATATCTTTAGTTTTAGAAAGTATAGATGTTACCGATGGAACAGGATCTCCATTGGAATTAACATAATATCTTTGCCCATCCAAATTTTTTCTTTTGAACTCTTCGTATTTAAATCTTTCGGTTAATAAAGACTTATTTTTTACTTCTAGGTTTTCTTCCAACATAGTTTTTTATCACATTCTTCTTTTTACCTTTGCCCGTTAGGTATGCAGGTGTTTTAATTTTTGCTAGTTTTTTCTTTCTAACGGAAGATTTCTTTTTTACTGTTTTCTTTTTTGGTCCACTTATTAAAAATAAATCTAATAACCAATCAATTGCGTTTGCCATAATATTACTCCTTGCCTTTATTATAACAATTTAATTAGTTTTTGTCAATTAATTATCTATACCAGACTTGGCCGCTTTAGATGCCATCTTCGAAACCTTGTCAGCTGTATTATCTTGCTTATTAAATGTTGCATCATTTGATGGTGTGTCTAATTTAATTTCTGAAGAATTTGCTGATTTTATTTTGCCATTACTTTTTAAATGATTGATAAGTGCGTCAACACTTAATCCGTGTCCTAATGATTTTAGTTCACTTGTAAATCCTTGAGTATCGATAGTATCTATATCGTTGGCCATCATAGTAACAATAAGTTCGTTGATGTCAGAATCTAATTTACTGACATACTTTGCCTTACCTATGACTTCTGTGATTTTCATTGGTTAAGCCTTTTTGGCTCTACCTAGTGGCTCTTCTTCTGGACCGCTTGCCGAATCATCTCCACCAGTTAAATCATCTGCTGGCATTTCTAAATCATCTGCTGGCTCTTCAATGTCAGTACCCATGTCACCTAAATCATCTGCTGGTGCAGACATTCCGTCTGTTGGTGCTGGAGATTCTCCAGTTAATACTAACACTTCATTATTAACAGCTTCTTTAGCCGCTTTAATTGATCCTAATAAACTTTCTAATTGTGAAGCAACTGCTGTATTAAAGTTTGCCGCCGCATCTCCACCGTATTGGTATGACATTTGATCTACAATAGCACCAAGTTCATCATTTTGTAACTTGCCTAAATCTTCAATCATATTTTGTAATTCATCAACAATACTTTTTGCCGCAATTACTATTTCTGCTTTTTCAACTTCTTGTTCTAACAGTTTTTTAATTTCTACAAATTTTTCTTCAACTTTGTCTTTTGGTTTATCACCTTGTTTTTTAGCAATTGCTTTTTGCAATGCTGGTGGTAATTTCTTTTGCTTGTCAGTTAACTCTTCATTTTTCTTTGCTTCTTTATCTTTAACTGCTTTTTTCATAGGCTCTTTTTTATCGCCGTCTTTATCCATATCTAAAAAGTCTGGTTTTGCTTTTGCTTCTTGTGTTTTAATCATATTTTCAACAGCCTCCTTTAATAGTAAAGCCTGTGTATATTTTGGATTAGATGAGTACGTGTTAAATGGCAATGAAGCTTCTAATTCAGCAATTCTTTGCTTTAGAGATTTTTTAACATCGTATAGCTTTTTGATATCCTGCGTATCATAAACTTTAAAACCATACATGGTTTCTAAAGCTTCACTTATTTTAGCTACTTTGTCTTTAGCTGGTTTATTAAATTCTGATATGTTCATAATGTACTCTACCTTACTTAACTATATTTATACTTTTCTTTATTTTTATGCCGTATTTTTTTTGAACAATTCTATAATTTTGGCCTTATATTCTAGGGCAAAATCACGGTTTTTTTCAAATTCCTTTATATTTTTGATTTCTCTTGTATTATTATTCTCTTTACGAGCTTCATAATAGCGTCTTTTGTACTGCGTTGCTCTGTCCGAAAACACAACATAATCCGAATAAATTGAATGTAATTCTACCATTCTAGGGTCAGTACTTAATACGTTTTCATTTAAATAATTAACTAAACAAAATGCCATTTCGTATAGTTTTATATCTAATACTATATCTTTATTATCAGTTAATCTAACTATATCATAGCTTTGACGTTTACCTGTATAATTTATTTTAATTAAATATTCACCTATTTTAATACCTTGTGATGTTTTTGTTGTTTGTAGTGCTGTTTTAAAATTAGTTCTATTATCTAATCCAACTTCTACAACTTCTTTTAATACTGATTTATCTAACTTATCTAATTTATCAAGCAATTTTTTAATATTATCAATGTTTGGTTTTTTAGTAACACCGGACTTATCTTTTGCTTCTTTTATTACACGTTCCCATGCACTAAAAAAATCTTTAGATATTCTTTCTTCGCCACTCCACTTATCTAATATTCTATAAAAGTGTAAATGAGATTCCATATCTCGAACAGTCATGCCTGAGCTTCGATCTCTAATCTGTTCAAGTTCTTCGTATCTGTGTTTTCTTCTTTGTCTAAACATTATAGTACATTATACTACTTTTTTTTATTTTTTGCAACAATATCTGCAAATTGTACGATTTCTGCGGATTTATCAGCTATTTTATTTAAAGCATCTTTAGTTTCATCATCAACGGCTGGTTCTGGTTTTTCTTCTGGACCTGTATCATTGTCGCCCATTCTATTGCCTGCCGACTTACTATTTGTTGTGCTAGTTGATCCTTTACTAGTATATTCAGATAATATTTTTTGTGCTACTGAATCTAATTTAGCATACCCAACATCTAATAATACTCTTTTTGCACTTTCTGGATCTTCTTCATCTACTGCTTTAGTTAAACTCATATAGTCTTTTAATCCTAAAGGTTCAGTAAGTGATTTAACAACTGATCGTGGCAAATGAACTAATTTGCTGAGTTTGTCTGTAAACTCACCGGACTTATCTAAGCCATTAATAATATCATCTTTTATGCTCATGCAATTATTTATGCCAGCTCTGACTAGGATTCATAGGATCACCATCTGATACTAATACGCCCTCTTTGTCTTTTATATGCATATGGTATTCGACATTTCTTGTTTTACCAGAATTTTTACATTTTTTAAAACACTTGGGAACAGCATTTTTAGAATCATAATTTGGACTATCTTTGTCAAATGTGTTAGGTAATACTTTTGTATAATATTCATGCCCTAGTACATCTTCCCATGAATTATGAAAAACACTATTCCATCCAACACCATATACTGAATCTAACTCTCTTAATTTATGATATGTGATTTTGTGGGCTTCGCTATCCAATACATCTGGATTTCCATTACCATTGTAAATATCATGAAACCAGCAACAAGGCCAAAGTCTACCATCAAATCCCATAAACAATTTCTTTTCATGTAAGTATAAACATTTTATATGATATTCTTCTTTTTTCTTTTCTACTACTTTTTTAACTTCTTGATTTTTGTCTTTTTCTTCTTCTCTTTTTTCTGCTTCTTTTTGGAATTGTGTTTTTGATGATTGTACAATATCAACTTTTTTAGTAACTATTTTTCCTTCTTTCTTTTCTTTAATATATGACGTCCAATAGTCAACACTTCTATCATTTCTTCTTTCCATAAAATCTAAGCCCAATGCGTGTGCTTCATCTCGAGCTTTTTCTAATTCGTGTTTATTATGATCAAATACTATATACTCCCACGACCCTTTACCTCCGGCAAAAGCAAATGCTGTCATATTTTCTAAAATTTTATCAAAGTTTGTATTAACTCTGTATAAATGATTTGTTTCTCTATGACCGTCAACACTAAAAGTAACACTAACTCCAGACTTTGCAAGTTTTGTCCAAAATGCTGGATTTTGTATACTACCATTTGTGTCTATATGAACAAACGAAGGATCACATTGATTAATATAATTAATTATTGTTAAAAGATCTCTGTGCATTATTGGATCACCAAACACCCCACAGAACTCAATTTCTTTTCCTCTTATTGCGTTAACTGGAACATTTTTGATAAAGTTTTCAGCTGTAAAATCTTTTACTGGTAAACCTGGATGTGTCTCGCCCTGATATGTTCTAGAACATCCTGGGCATCTTGCATTACACTTTGATGTAATCTCAATTTCAATTCTATTATAACTATTATATATTGACATGACGTATGTATTTAACGTCTAAGTGCTCGATTCATTTTTGCAACACGTCTAGACGCTGGGTTAAACCTTTTAGTTCTTAATGCTTTCCTAATAATTCTTTGGCCCATTCTTGCTCGTGTTTTTTTAAGAGTAAATCTTTTTTTAATATCTAGTGGAGCTCCACACACACTAGGATTAGAAACAATACGCCCTTTCTTTCTACCAAAAGTACAACGATATTTTTTAACAACTTTATTGGCTTTTCTACCAAATATCAAACGTGCTTCATCTATATCTTGACTGTATACTTCTGCTATTTGCATATTAACCTGCCCTATAAACAATTGTGAACAATGTAGTTAACAATGTAATAAACAATGTACCCATTGACCAAATAATAATTCTTTCGATTTTAGTAAATTGCTTTTCCGTATTTTCTTCCATTCTATCTATACGAATATCAACTTTATCAAATCTTTTTTGTATTTCAGTATGTCTCTCATGAGATACAACAACATGGGTTTCTAAATTACTTGCTTCTAAATGAGTAGCTGTTTCACTAATTACTTTTGGTTTATTTTGTTCCATCTTATAATGTCTCCGATCTTACAAACTCAGTATTAACTGATCCCGTTGTTGCAATTGTTCCACCATTTAAAACTATTCCGTCTAGTTGATTAATCAATGCTTGTACAGGATTTCCATTTAATTGAAAAACGTCTGGATGCTCTACTGCAAATTTAAATACATACCCTGCACCAGTAACTGATGGGGCTCCGTTTGCATTTAGATCTCCTACACTGACAGGATCATTAGAAATAATCACCTGAGAATATCCAGCAATTAATTGTACTAACGCATCAAAATCTTTTTGTGTTGCATCAGCATAACTGCCAGTAACAGTTATATCAATATTAGTATACAATGTATAAAATTGTAAATTATTACTAATAAATTCTCCGCCTCTTGCCGCACCATTAATTCTTACTGCCATTTATTTTTTTCCTCTAAAATTAAATTTCTTGTCTGCATAACTTGGAGTATTTCCACGACCAAGTTTATAACCTAAATAAGCCCCTGCCAATGCCGCTCCAACTGCCATTGCTTTTGAAGTTTTAACTTTTTCTCCACCATCAACAAAATCTCTCTCACGAGCTAATTTTTGGATATATGTCATCAAAGATGATTTAGGTGCATTTGATCTAAAATAAGTTAATAGGCTAGATACTAAAGTTCTTTTTTCTCTTGTTTTTAAATTTTCCCAATCGCCTGCTAAACGTTTCATAGAACGCAATTTGCTATCTGAAATATACAATGCTCCTTGTAATCTCATTAACATACGTTGTTCCATATCAGTATTTGCTTTAGAAGAACCAACGTGATTTAAAAATTCTCTAAAAGGTGTTACATCACTTTTAATTCTATTCAATAAAATTTTACTATTTTTTTCATCTGCAAATTGAATTATTGATCCTTTACCAAACATAGAGTGTATCATTACATATAAGTCAGTACCATTTGATCTAAAATAATCGTAGTTACCATAACTTGTTGTTCTTGATGCATAACTTTTTGCCACTGATGTGTATTTAAATTCTCTGTTCATAACTTGTACAGCAATACAATGTGCGAATATCAAATCAGCTATTTCACGTGCTGAATATTTTGATACACCTTGTCTTGACTTAAACATCCTTGCTTCTGTAAGCAAGTTATCGATAAAATCTAGTTCTATTGTTTCGCTTTTCATAAAATTTTTCCTACTAAAATCTAATCTATCCACAACCTTTACTGCATTACCTATATGGTCAACAGCAACAAATCCTTCTGGATCCCTTACTTTTAGCTCTCCGTCTACTTCTTCAAAACTATCAATTGCTTTAATATTTGATAATTTCTTGTATAATATGTCTTTTATAGCACCTAATTTAAGCCATAGTGCATAAAAATTCATCATATTATTCTTATTAGTATTTAAGTAATTTAAGCCAATTTGTAGGGCATTTAAACGACGCTGTCCTGCAGGTCCTTCTTGGCCTGTCTTTAATGCCGCTATTTTTTCTTCTGCTCTTTTTGTGTAATCAGCTACAAACTGATTAAAAAATTGTTCTGGATTTTGTTGTATAGAATTCTGTTTAATATTATTATTCATATTTGCGGCAATGTTTATTTTTAAATCATTACCAGCATCTGAACCATCTAAAAATTCAAATGCATTACCAATCGAGTTTAAATATTTTTGTGCGTCAGCTATAGCATTTTCTACTGCTTCTGATTCTTGTGCAGTCATTGTTGCCATACCTGAAAAATCTTTTATATATGCGTCATCAAACCAAACATCAGGTGTTTCATTTAAATCAGATAAGTCAACTTTAAATGATGCTGACATTTTATCTAAACTTTCGCCTTCATATGCAGTATGAAATACTATACCAACTTTTGCATTTTGTATCTTTGCACCTAATTCTGAATCTGTTGGTACTGCGTATGTAATTGTATTTGGCTTAAACGTTAAGTAAGATTTATTTTCAAAACCTCTTGTTTGTAAATCACCTTGTGTAAACATCAAGTCACCTTGTAGTACACCTTGAATATTTAATTTTGACAAATGTTGTAGCACCATGTTTAACTTGCCACGTAATTCACTTTTATCACTATCATTAGTGTCAGCATGATTTGTTTCAATGTCTTGTGCAGATTTATTTAATTTTGGATTTTTATTAAATACTCCTTTTGTGCCAATAAAGAACTTTCCATCTGCTGGGTCTTTGCCACAAACAATTGCCGGAGATCCATCCCACTTTGTAGTAATATTAAATTTTTTAGGTGAATGACCTTTTACTATAGTTGATAAATTTTTTAAAAAACGTATGGCTTCGATAGCACCTTTTTTACCTTTAAAAAGACTTAAATCTTCTAAATGTGTTAAGTGCGTATTGATATTCTCATCAAGTTTTATATCATTAATTCTCATTTTTATTCTGCAAAACCCTTCTTATTCCACGTTCAAATTTTGCAGGGTCGCCACTCTTGATGCTGTTAACTAGACGTCTAGTTAGCTCTCCGGCAACTTCTTCATCATATGATTCGTGGAGCATATCAATAAGATTTATAGCCGAAGATATAACGTGTCCAGCTCTTGATTCAATCAGAGACTCTTTGTGTGTTTGAGGTATTACTTGACTTATTTCTTCAAGTATCGATTTTGTATTTCTTTTAATCATTCCAAAGTCTCCTAAATCTTATACTATTATTTATTATTAAAGGAAACCTATAAAAAAGCTGTGTATTAAAACTCGTCAGAATCATCCAATGCTGTTCTCCTAGTTTTTAACATACTACGTAAATTTGCTACTTGTTCTACTTGTTGGACTACCTGTGCACCTTGATTTTCATTGGTTTTTGGCTTAATTGTAGCTGTTCTTTTCTTAATAGAGCTTGTAATTGACGATGATGTTAGATTCTCATCTTCCTCCATTTGCTCTTCTGTTAAGTCTGTAATCCTTAAGGTATCTATGTTAAATGCCAAGTTAATTTTGTTTCCAATACCACCACTTGATCTTGTTTTCATAAGTTGAATCAAATACCTGCCACGTTCACGCATAGCTCTGCTAGTTTGTATACCAATCACATTATCTGCTGTTTGTACTTTACTTAAACCACCTGCAATATGTGAATGATCAAACTCTGTTTCCTCAACACTAGCCCTGTTTAACTGTGATGCTGTGGCTAATACAATCTGATGTTCAACTGCTAAATTACGCAATTCTTCTGAAACATATTTGTCTTTAATATATAAGTCACTTGGCGAAACTCTTTTTGAAATTGGCATCAATAAATCTAAATAGTCAACACAAATACAATCTGGTTTATTGCCTGTTTGCACTTCATATTCTTTAATATAAGATCGCAAATCATTAACATTTGATCCACTACTCATATATTTTAATTGGAAACTACCTGACTTTTGTCCTTGCATTCTAACCATTAAATCAATATCATCAATCTTTTTAAATATTTCGTTAGATGCTACACCTGTTGACATACTATCAACTCTCATAGAACTTAAATTTTCACTTAATTCAAAAGTAAAGTAAACCACATTCATCCCTGTGTTTACCCAATTCAATGCAATATTTTGTAAAAATAAACTTTTACCTGCACCTGATTGTCCTGCAAATATGTTCAACTCACCTTTGTTAAAACCACCATAAAGTTTTTGATCTAATGCTGTCCATCCTGTACTAATTGTTCCATTATTATCTTTTAATGCTAAAAGCCTAGACTTGGGATCTAAAAAATAATTTGTTCCTAAATCTTTTGTAAGACCAATTCTCACTGCATGTTTAATTTTTTCTTCTACTTGACCATAATCACCTTTTTCTAATAAATCAGCTGATGTGATAATTGCATGTTCTAATGCCTTGTGTCTACAAAATGTTTCAAACTCATCAAAGAACCAATTTTTGTGTTGTTCATTCATATCAATTTTTTTAAGTTCAACACCACTAGTTGCTTTAATTTGTTCAAGTGTTGGCAATGTGTTATACTGTTCTGTGTGTTCTAACATGAACTTAATTGCGTTTTGTAGTTTACCTGAAAAATATTCTTGCTTAACTATATTTTTTACTCTTACAAATAATTCAGGATCTGTTGCACAAAACTCTAAAAAAAGTTGTTGTAGTTCTTCGTTATAATTTTTGTAGTCCGATGCGGCCATTTACCACTGTCCTTTTTTCAATTGTTCTTTAGTTACTCTATAAGGAACTTTCTCAATTATCCCACCTTTTGCAAAAAATCTTTTCCACATATCTTTTTTTTGTTTTTCTTTAGATGCTATATCTTCTAAACTATCAGCAGTATACTCTCTTTTTATTTCTTTCATAATTATATATTACACACCTTCCTGTTGTTTTACAAGTCTTAAGTATTTCCAACTATATGGAAATTCTTCATTACAGAATTTATCAATAGAATCTGCTATTATTCTTGTTTCTTCTTGTGTATCTTCAGCACATCTTAATTCACATACTCTAGCAAATGCGTATAATGTTCCACTCCAATACCATTCTGTCATCATATTTTGTGGCAATACCATTCTTGCCAATTCCGGAGCGATGCCTTTGGCCAGCATATCGTTGTATGTTGTATTAGCATTTTTTATTGTATTAGCGATATCATATTCGATTGTTTCTTCACTACTACCTTGTTTTTTATCTTCAGCTCTTAATCTCCAATTTTTAGGCATGTAATACTCTGGTTCATAATCAACATATCGTCTGCTTATTTCATTCCAGCTTAATCCTACTTGATGCTTTACTAACTGTCTAGCAACAAACACTGGTGCTTTAATTCTAAATTGCAAACTGCAATGTGCAAAAGGTGACCAGTGATTATGCCTTGCTAAAAATGAAATTAACTTTTCATCCGATGCATCAAATACTTCTTTGTTTTTTCCAAAGCTGACTCTCGCCGCATTCACGACAGTTAGATCACTGCCCATTTTATCAATTAATTGTACTTCCATTAATCTTTCTTCTCTAATAGTTGTTGTAGTTCACCTTCTCGGGCCATTTCTCGTATGATGTCACACCCGCCAACAAATTCACCTTTAACATATAATTGTGGTATAGTTGGCCAGTCGCTGAAAACTTTAATTCCTTCTCTTAAATTTTGATCAGCAAGAACATTTACACCTTTAAAGTCTACTTCTAAACGTTGTAGTATTTTTACAACTGTTGCTGAAAATCCACATTGTGGAGCATCTGGTGTACCTTTCATAAAAAGGCATACATTATTTTCATCTATATTGTTTTGTATAAAACTTTTTGTTTCTTCATCCATACAATTACTCCTTAATAAGTTTTAACAATTTTATCTGCGATACCATATCTTATTGCTTCTTTGGCACTTAACCATCTATCTTCTGGTGGTAGTAAAATGTCTCTAACTTTCTTTTCACTGAGTCCTGTACACTTTCTATAATGATCAATCATACGTGCTGTACTCAATTCAAACTCTTTTACTCTTGCAAATAATTCATGTTCTTTACCTACACTACCCCAGCTGTACTGGTGTGATAGTATTGAAGTATTTGGTGTAATAACCCTGCGACCTTTTGTTCCACTCATAAATGTTAATAGTCCACATGATGCAATCATACCAAGTCCTACTGTCTTTACAGGAATTGCTGATCCTTTCATTGTGTCAATCAATGCAAATGCTGAATGTACTTGACCACCTGGTGAGTTAATTATTAATGTTAGTTCTTTTGGTCTCTGTGAATTTGGCATTAAATTTTTTTCAATTATTGTGTTGATAACTGGTTGTGTTGTTTTATTATCAAACCCATCAGCAAAATACATTATACCAGAGTCCCACATCATTACTCCTGGTTGTAAAGGAGTTGGTCCTGGTCCTGGTGATTTTGCTTTATCTGTTTTCTTTTTACTATCTATATTAGGCATTTTTTTCTCCTATGCAATTTTTCTTAATACATTAATCTTTACTTTATTATTTACTTTGTTTTCAATGATACTTTTTATAGTAAACAACTGTCCATAACTTTTTACTGCATCAGCACAATCTTTTATATGCTTATGCCACGGTGGAAAACTAACTGACCAATTTTGTTCTATCGCTTGATCAATTAAAGTTGTTCCGGCTCTATCTCTATCAGGACAAACTATAATTTCACCTTCAAATTCATTTATGATATCTATTTGTTGTTGATTGAGTTTATTATGCAATACCGCTAACCCATCAATGCTTAACGCATCTAACACACCCTCTACTACAATCAAATACTTTCTTTTCTTAGTTAACACATCTAAATTATACATATAATTTGGTTGTGAATTTGTAAAGTATTTTGGCTTATCTGGATTGTTATCAATTATTCTCGATGTGTATCCAACTGTGCTACCTTGATAATAAAAAGGAACAATAAATCTTCTGTTCAAATCTAAATATGTGTCATTACACCAATAAAAGTCGCTGTAATGATCTAAACCTCTATCAATTATATGCTTATAAACCCAAACTGCATCTTCTGGTGGATTATCATTTTTAATAATTTCAATTAAAGGTTTTGATCCTTTTGGCAATTGTATTTCACGCCAACTTGCTTTTGGTTTTTCTTTTTGAACTTCTTCAACAGAATTTTCTTTTTCACGTATAGCTAACAATTGAAGTTTTCTAACTTCGTTATCAGGTATACCAATTCCACGTAAAAGTCCTACTAATTTTTTACCAAATAATCTACCTGGCTTGAAACTAGTACTAAATCCACAATTAAAACAATGATAAACCATTCCATCGACAAAACTAAATCCACCTCTTGATCTTGTGTCTGGCCTTGGTTGACCATTAGACGTACACATAGGACAATTTACTGTTGTCCACCCACTAGGTGTCTTTTTTCTTTTACCACGTAAATGTGTTAATATTGTTGTTTGAAGATTCATGCTTATATATTATAAGAAAATTAGTAAAAAGTCAATTAATAATTGAAAGTATTATTACCAAATTTAACATCGCCCAGGCCACCAAGATTAAGTTTAAATCTATTTTGACCTTCACCCGATGCCGCTAGACCCATTTCTTCACAAATATCATTTGGTGTGACCTTATAATTTTCTGCCATCTTTAGTATATGTAGTGTTCTTGGATAAGAAGTAGAAATTAATTTAAATGATTCAGTTTCATCTCTTGATTTTAAAATAGTTCCTGCTGATCTAAAGACTCCTCCAACATTGGCCAAATTGTCGGGTATGTATAGTATATCTTTTTTAATTAATTCATCTATTGTTCTTTGCGGTTCAAGTACATCAAGTTGATTATTTGCGGCTCCACAAATGATTTTACAATTTAAATCTGGTACCATGTGTAATCTTATATCATTGCCTAACGCACAAGGAGAATAAACATCAAGTTCTTCTTTATGTAAATTGTATGTTGGTACTGTTTTGTAAACCCACCTAGGTGGCAATGTTTCATTTTTAAATTGATTTAATTTTTCTGGGTCAGTTTCTGAAAAATATAATTTAGCACCATCATCACACAAATAGTTTGCTAACTGAAATCCAACTTTGCCCAAACCTTTAATTCCTACTTTAACGCCTTCGAGTGATTTCTTACCAAGTTTATATTCAACTGCGGCTTTCATGGAATTGTAAACACTATAAGCAGTACACGAACTACCAACATCTGGGTCAGAATATGTTGCAGTATATTCTGTATGTAATCTTAATTTTGTTAACATGTCAAAATTAAAACCAACATCTAGTCCTGCGTAATAATCACCTTTAAGATAATTGATGGCTTCACCTAACCATCCTATAACACGTTTTGGATCAACTCCAAAGTCTCCAATTGGTTTGTGAATTACTCCTTGTACAACTGATTTACCACCACTTAATTGTATTCCTGCAATTGCACATTTAGTAGTCATTGCCTTAGATAAATTTAAAACATCTTTCAATGGTGTAGTATCATCTTTGTATTTCCAAAAACGAACACCTCCAAAAGCTGGACCATTTTTTAATGTGTGGATTGCAATGTAGGCACTAAAATTACTGTCGTCATGAGTTGCATGGATTACTCTTTCATAACCACCTTTTTTTAATTCGGTTATGCTTAACCTTTGGGCCCTGGAAGGCATTTTTAATTCCTTATCAATACTTTAGTAAAAGTTCCTGCGTTACCGGCGTCTGGATCATATGCTGTTCTAACCCATTTTGCTTGGCTTACAAATCTGTATGATGCTAGTGTATCTGAATTTGTTAGTGTTACTTCAGTTGTTCCTGTTGTTAATGGAATATCAAACCAATCATTATTATTATTACTTGCTGTATTATTTAAATTACCTTGCATTTTAAACTTGCCATCAAAAGATGATGTATAAACTGCAATTGTATGACTGCTTGATGTTAAATTACGTTCTGATGCTCCTGCAACTGCATTTGAATAATACCATGTCCCATCATCAGTTCCAGGATTCCATTCCATAATTAATGTTTCAGCTGGGCTTGGCATTACACCTTCAATAATTTCAACTGTGCCAACTGCCGCACGATTCAAGTCAGTAAACACAATTTGTTGTTCACTATTACTATCTGTAGTGAATAAACTGTAATTATATAATCCATCTGCTATGTTATATAAGTCCGCACTTGTTAAACTTAATGTTGCTTGTCCATTGACTGCATTTGTTATTGTTAATGGTCTTGAAATTGATGTTTCTTTACTGTTACTGTCAATAATATTAATAGTCACAGTCATGTTTGTTAAGTTAACAGCATTTCTATCGCTGTCTTTTAACTCAAACTTTACTGTATTATCAATACCTTGATACAATTTTATAGTTTTATCATACATAGTTACACTACCTTGATTTGCACTTGTATTTACTATCACTGTGTGGGTATTATTATATACATATACCGTTACTGACATATTACAAATCTTTCTCCAAATTATATGTATATTTATGTTGCTAAATAAAATTAAAACTAGTATAATAGAGCAATGGATTATAACGAACTTACAGAGAAATTTCCTTTTTTATCATGTATAAAACATGGTGCTACTGAATATGTTGGTATTATGCAAAATCAAGATGATTTTGTAACCAGTATGTATGTGTATGATATTTTAGATAATGAAGATGAAAAACGTGAATTTTTGCGTTTAGGTGATGTTTGGTGGTGGGAGTCAAATCGTATAATACCTATTAATATATTTTTAAGTGGAGATTTTACAAAGTTTTCACACTCTTTAAAAACATTTACTACAAAAGATGTTAAACTAGTATTTGGTCCTGTAACTAGTTTAAATAATATTATAAGAAAACGTATTAAAAGACGTCAAATACAGCTGGTCAAAAAGACTGTTGATTAAACAATTGCATTAGATAATAAATTCATTTGCACACATATTGCTAGTGCATATCCAATTGCATGACTTTTCTTGAAATAATAAGAATCATCTGTTGGCTTTGTCCAAACATGTTCATTAATTTCATTCCATGTTTGTTTAAGTAAATGTCTTTTTGCAGGACGTATAATTGCCAATACTGCCGCCAGTTGTTCTACTGATTTAGGCTCTAATGTATTAACAATATCAAAATGATTATGTATATGAAATAGCTGTTCGACTATTTGCTTATGACGTAGTAACGACCAATCCGGATCTTGATTTACTAATTCAAGTAAATGCTTTTCATCTTTTACGTTTTCATAAACTCCAACGTTTAAAAAATCTAATTTAAAATATCCCCTGTCTTCTGCTTCTTTGTAATCAATGTTTGCTGATCCAGTAAATGGATGTTTGGGAATGTCAGTAAAATATACCCCAGTATTATGCTTTTTTATTTCACCATTTTGTATAATACTTGCTGGTATATGTTTTATTTTTTCTAGTAAGACATCTCTATCTTTTACGTCAATATCAATATCTGTCTTTACTATATTAGTCATCTTTTCTTTCATCATCAATTGGTAAATCTAATTGTATACCAGAATCCAAATCACCATGACCAAGAGATATACTACCCATTGTGCCATCATCATTTGTAAATGAATAAGAAACTCCTGGACTATAACCTTGAACATAATCTGGCTCTGTATTAACACTTATATCAATCCCTGTTCCTTTTGTTGCATTTCTAACCAATCTTATTCTGTGATCAATCTCTTCCCAAGTTTTTGATAAGTCATGTGCTTTTTGTTTTTTGTCTATAACTTTTTCTTTATGAACTAAATGTACCAATGTGTTTAACTCTTCCCATTTTTCACGAACTGATGGGTGGTTACTTTCTTCTGCTATCTTGGCAACTATCTCTGGTGTGCCATAGTATTCATTTTTTTTATTTTCATCACTCATATTCCTGCCTTTTCTAATACATCTTCAACAAACCTGACATCTTGATTTGCCATTTGAAACTTTGCAGTCCAAAAGTCTGGATCAATGTATTCATTTACCAATGCAACTTGTTCTGCATTGAACGATTGTAATAGTTTAACACCACTTTTAGAATTATACAAGATCCAAGGTGAAATTTTTCCTGATCTAATATAATGAACTGCTCTATTTGGTGAAATTTTTTCTAAAAACAAATAAAAAGGATTACCAGTTTCATCTTGCCAACGTTTCATTATTAATATTCCACGTTCTATAGCATTTCTGGCCTCTTCTTTTTTATTATGTTCTTTTACATACGTTTCATAAACTGAATCCAAATGCCATCTATCAATATTAACTGTATTCTTTATTAGATAATTAACATAATCAGTAGGATCTATAACATTTACGTCAACAAGATATCTTCCAAACTTTGTAAATGCAGTATAGTATCGGCTTTTTGAAAAATCTTCATAGCTTCTTTCATTTACTGCTTGAGACATTGTTTGTTTGTAAAAATGTTGATATGATCTAAATGCTAATTGTACAAATCTTTCGTTTTGTTGTTTCCATCTTCTTTTAGGTTCGCACATATGGACCGATAAAGTCGACTCTCTAGTGAATTTTGCATTACAATACTTGCATACGAACATTATTTTTTACCAATCTCTTTAATTTCCTTATCTGTCCAACCTAATTGTTGAGCTTGTTTTTTTAAAATGTCGATATCATTAACTAATTTTAATAGTTCAATTTCATCACGTTTTGCATTTGGATAACATTCAGATAATAATTTATCTATAACACTTTTTTTGCCTTTGCCTTTTGGTGCTTTTACCCATGGATGAAACATTTTCTTTTTAACTCCTGCCAGCGACAATAACTTCCAAAATAATGTCGAATCACCTTCATGTTTTTGTGTAATTGAAAAATGTTTGTTTGCAAAATCATTTATAGATAAAATATAATGTTCTTTAAATGCTTTCTGCCCTTGTACATTACTAACAAATCTCATTGCTGTATATGGAGAAAATGATTTCTTTTCTTCACTATCTAATGTATCATACCATTTTAAATTTGCCATATCAATATTGTATAGCATTTGATTTAAGTTTATTTTTTTATTTGTTGCCATTAAAATATTTCCTCTGCAATACCTAAAACTTCAGCTAGTAATAAAAGAAACCCAGCCGCTAGAAAATTACCTCCCATTAAAAATCCGCAACCTATTATTCTAATAAAACTTTTTACTAAACTAATATAAAAATGTGTTTTACCTGGATCTTTTGATACTATCATATTAAGTCTCCTACTTGTATTTGATCTGGTATTTGATTTAATTCTTTAGCAAAAAATACGCAACTTGGTTCACTTCCTGCTCGTAAAGGCATAGTTAATATATGCCCATTTTTAAGTTTTGGAAAATACCACTTTACTTCTTGAAACACATTTACTATTTTAACTTCTTTAAACTCATGTGTATAGCCAGAAAATGGATTATGTACAAATGCTTCAAATCCTCTATCATTTAAACTTGTTAAAGGTACCATTTCACATATACCCATTTCTTTTTCGCCAATTAGTATACTCCAATCCATTGGCATTTCAATTGTTTGCCCACCAATATCAAGAATCACTGCTGGAGCATTAAAGGATTCTAAAAATATTAATGGTATAAAAAAATAATCCAATAATTTTGGATTTCCGCAATCTAAAACGCAGTATTGTAAGTCATCTATCTCATTTGGTACTGCATTTAAATCGTAAGTTACATTATCAACTGTTAATATGTTCATGTTGTTGCCTTTTCTATCGTAAAAGGATAGTTCGCTTCTTTATAAAATTTCTTTCTAGTAGTCAAATGTCGTTTTGAAAATTTACACGTTGACGTTATATCCCATATTTCTACATGGTCCTTATCTTCTGCTTTACGTATACCTCTACCAATTGATTGTATAACTCTTACAAAAGATTTACCTGGTTCTAATAATACCAAATTAAATATTCTTGGTAAATTAATTCCTACTGCCGCTACACCATATGTAGCAATAATAACTTTGTGTTGCTCTGTTGCAATACTGTCGTATTCTTCTTCTCTGTCTTCCATTTTTGTTCTACCTTGTACAAAAACTGACCCTACTATTAGTTCTTCTAACAGTTGTCCGGACTTAATTCTGTCTACAAGTATCAAAGTATTACCTTCTTCTCTAATTTTATCAATTAAATCAGATATAAATTCTAATCTTTCCGGATTAGTTACCAAATGAGTTTGTTCATTTGCGTAATTACTGAATGCTTGAGTATCTTGTGTCTGTATAATGTTAACATGACACTTTGCTAATACTCCTTTATCCTGTAATTCACTTGCTGATAACTTATTAATAACTTCGCCAAGACTTGCTTTTAAAGATGCAACTTCATATTCTTCTTTTGGTATTGTTCCTGTAAGTCCCCAACGTATTGGTACATTAGCAAATGGACCTGTTAATAATGTTTTAAGTACATCTGCTTTGGCTTGATGAACTTCATCTACCATAACGCACACAACATCTTGTAAAAAATCTCCAATGCTTGTTTCGGCTTCATATTTTTTAGTCTTTTTTAATAACACGTTAAGACTTTGCCAAGTACAAATTGTGTGTTGTTTGTCAAATTCTTTTCTTTCACCATAATACACACCAACATCTAATCCAAGTGTTTTGTAATCACCTTCTGTTTGTGATACTAAAGACTTATTAGGAACTATAACTATGCTACGACCATATCGTTCAACCAATTGTGATAGTGTTGCTGTAATAATTGTTTTACCTGCACCTGTGGCAATCTCTTGTAAGCATTGTGGTTGTTCTAAAAATTTATTAATTGTTTGTACTTGATAATCTCTTAGGACAATTGGCTGTCCTGCTTGTGGATGTTTTGGTCCCCATGTCTTTTCAAAGTGTAAACTTTCATCTATTAACTCAAATTGAAAGTCATGCGACTGTCTATTATCTTCAATTTGAACATCATATTCTTGATCTTCAATTATTGGCAAGATTTTATCAAGTAAATTTAAATATGTTCTGCCTCCTATGTCACAAAAACGTATATTACCATCCCATCTACCTAGTTTATAAGCAGGAAGATGATATGCATACGGCAAAAAGTATTTCAGTTTATCTGAAATCTTACGTCTAGTTATAACATCTAGGCCTTCAAATCTCACATTCACTTCATCTTTAATAATTAATTTCGTAACTTTTGACATAAAACTATAATAACTGATTTATTTAATAAATGCAACTTAATTAATGATCTGGCCTCGTTTATCAACTGGCAAACCTTGATAATATCCTTGCTTATGTATCAAAATAATAATTTCTCTCAATCTATTTGTGTATTGCTCGCCAAGTTCTGACCAAGCTACAAGGAATTGTGCCAACCAAGTGGCATTTGTATATCCATAATTTTGCAATTCTAACGATCTTTCTTTTCTAAATTCTTCATATGCAGGATGATTATTTAATATTTGTATGTAATCTACTATACAAGTACAATAAGTATTATATTTTCTTACTCCCCATGGAGCATTTGGTCGCTTTTTCGCTTTCATTTGCGGAATTAGTGGATCCCAAGTTCTTATACCAAATAAATTATTACCTTGTCTAGCAAATCTGCTTGTTCCCCAAGCTGATTCATACGCCGCCATTGCTACAATTAGATCAAATGGTATTTGTTTTTCTAATGGATACTTGTTTGGAAAGTCTGTGTACAATGTTTTTACACAAGAAAATATTTTTATAACAAAATCTTCGTTATTTTGAACTGAAAACACGTCGACTTTTTTTATTCCGTTGCCAAGTGTTGTAGAAGGCAGAAATAATAATGAAATTATAAGTAATATTTTAATAAATCTCATAATGTACTATAGCATATTTATTAGTTTTGTCAATGGCATTTTAGTATAAATAAATATATGAAATTGATTGATATTATTGGAGAATGGAAGGGGCCAGTTCCTGGTTCTGTTTGTAGAAGTAACAAAAAATTGGGTGCTTCTGACGAATCTAGTTGTAAAGCACAAGGATATCGTGCTAGAGAAACTGATAAAAAATTCAAAGGTAAAACATTAAGAGGCAAAAAAGTACGTTCTGTACATTATGGTGGCCCGCTTAAAGACTATTCTTAAGTTTTTCAATTTCTTCATTCAACTCTTTTACTCTTTTATACAGCGAATATTTTTCTTTAACTTCATCCGCTATACTTCTTTTTAAGTGTTGAATTTCATTATCTTTAGATAATAATGCTCTACGCATTTGTTCCATAGGATCATCCTCGTGGTTTTTCCAACTGTTAGTTTTTGTTTTTGCTGTATAATTCTGCATCGTCTAATCCTGCTACTCTTAATTTTACAATATTATTAATTTGGAACTGTTTGGCATCAATTGCTTTTAGCAATCCAAGATATTTGTTACGCACAAGAGCAAATTCGTTTATTAATCTACTCATTGTGACAACTTCATCTTCACCATCAATATATTTTTCTGCATCTCTTGATGTTAATGCTCTCTGATATGCTTCTAAAAACTTTTTATAATGTTTTGATCTTATTTTTCTTAATTCAATATTAAGATGTTCCAGTATGGCTTCAATTTCTTGTAATTGATTGAATCTATGTTCAACTACTCCAGGTATTTGTGAAGAATTACGTTCAATGTTACCTACTAACCCTGCTTCTACTCTTGCTTCTTCTAGTTGTTTCATATAATAATCTATGCATTCTGGTAACTTACCAAGATTACTTGAAACTAAACCATACCAGTTAATCATTAATAATCCTCATTTTCGTCTTCACTATATGGATCATCTTCTTCCAATTCACCAAACACTTCATTATATGCATCATGCAGATGACTTGACGAAGAAAAAACTTCTCTCCAATCTTGTTCATCTGCACCATACTCGTCAATAATGTTAACGTAGGCGATTGCCGCATCAAGTCTATCTTTTGCTGGAATATAATTTTTTAATTTACTCCATGCTTCAATGAGAACCTGTATTTCTTCAGTCATTATGCCTCCGCCTCAGCAGTTTCTTTTGTTTCCACTTCATGATTATTCCATTCTGCCATAATCATATCAAGTGTTTCACCTGTCCAGTCTTTTCTATAATGCTTATGTTCTTTTCCTAAACGATCAATGTATTTTAATCTGTTTCCGTCTTTAACTAATAAGCCTTTTTTCTCACATAGATCAACTAAACCACTATATGGATCCATTCCTGATTCATACGGAATTTTAACTTGTACTGCTTCAAAAGGTTTAGCAAATCTAGTTTTCATAACCTTGACTGCAGATCTAATTCCAGTAACATCAGATATTTTATTACCTGCTTCATCTTCTTTAAGTTTTAGTTTTTTCATTGCTACAACAATTGAACTTGCATACACAAATCCTTGTCCACCTGATATTTTGTCATCTGGATCAAACATATCTTGTGATGCGTATGTGTGATTCGTTGCTACCAACCCAATGTTTAGCTCTGCAAACATATTAACACAATTTCTTACAAGTGCCGTAAGTGCTTTAGGTTTTCTACCCATGTCACCTTTCATATCACCTTTGTTAAACTGATCTCTATCAGTTGGTGTTAATAGCATACCTAGTGAATCTATAACAAACATGACTTTTGGCCTTTCGCTAATATCTAACGATCCATAATCATTTCTATAATTTGTTACAAACTCTGATATTGTTTTCGCTACATCATCTATCATTGCAACATTAATACGCATTAACTTTTCTGGTGACGTATCAACTTCTAATGCCTGTAGCCAACTTTCATCTAATGCATTTTCAGAATCAAATACAATACAAAATATGCCTTGCTTCTGTGCATTTTTAATAATGTTACCAGATGCAATCAAACTCTTACCAGAACCTGACTCTCCTGCTAACATTGTAACTCTACCTAGTGGAATACCTTTTTGAAAATCTCCACTAATTAAATAATTTAGACAGTAATTACCTGTGTCTACCCAATCAACTGGATCAGAATCAAAGCCAACTGAGATTCCACCGATGCTTTTAGTTACTGATTTTCTAAACTTACTAACGTCAAATGGTCTTACCATAAATTTCTCCTTGTTAATATAGTGCATAGTTTCCTATGCACTATACATTTTTGATTTATTTGTTTTGTCTAGCTCTGATCATTGCTAAAATATCTTCAGCTGATGCTTTAGAGCCATCTGTTGCTGTTGCAGTAGCAGTCGCAGTAGCCACTTCTGGCTGTGGTGCTGGTGCTGTTGTAGCCGCTGGTGCCACTGGAGCAGTTTCAACAACCGGAGCCGCTGGAGCAGTTTCAACAACCGGAGTTGTTGGTGCCGCTACTGGTGCCGCTGTTGCTGTTGCAGTAGTACTAGTTGATGGTGTTGATGCCATTCCAGCTGGTCTATAATGTTGACCAAATCTGCTTTCATCATATAACTCACCATCTACAGATGCTTTAAACATTTCTGCGATAATTTTAACATCTTCCGCAGAAGGTTTCTTAGGAAGATAATCACTAAGATTGTGTAATCCATTAGTGTTGATTGCTTGACGTTCGCTATCCTGTAATGCTCTTTCTTTGAAAGACCAAGATGATGTTGAATAGTCAGCATATCCACCTTTGGTAGTTTTAGTTAATTTAAACTCTCTACCTTTATCTAAATCAGTTGGAAGATCTTCCATTTCTGGATTCATCAATGCTGATCTAATAATATTAAAGATAGATGGATTAATAACAAAACGTCTAATTGGATTTTCTGGAGTTGAATCCTCTTCTAATGGAGAGTTTACAACAAAACCTTGGAAGATATATGATCTTTTCTTCCAATATTTTCTACCCATGTCTTCCAATTGCGGATCTTTAAACCATGGTCTAATTTCACTCAATACTGGACATGGTTCTCCCCACATCTCCATACAAGGAACTTGTACCATAGTTGGTTTAGCTTCTGACTGACCTTTGATACCAGCAAATGGTAATTTGATCATTTGTCTTTCAACCCAAAAGAAAGTATTGTTTGGATCTTTGTCTGCTAAAAATCTTAATGTTGCTGTTGTGCCTTCAGGAATATTCCAGAACGGATAAATTGCGTTGTCGCCTCCTGTAGCATTTGGTGAACGTTTTACTTCTTGTTCTTGAAGCTTTGCTCTAATTTGTGCCAATGTAGCCATAATTGCCTCCTCTTTGTAAATATTAGCCTATGTTTGCCTGTATTAGCCTATGTAATAATGTTTTATTTAACATTATATACTAGTATATTTATTATTTCTCGTTTTGTCAAGAGGTTTTTTGAAGAAAAAGAACCATAGCATAGGAGCCTTAGGTTCTTTATGGGAGGATTAATATTAAAGCCCTGCTAGGTCTTTAATTCTTTCAATATTTTGATCTTTTTGTGCTTCTTCGTTGACTTCGTAACCTGCGTTACCCAATGCATCAAGTACTGCACTTCTTGGACTCATTGTGTGTATATGTACACCACCTTGCACCATTTCATTTGGTTCACATTGTGCTTTGATGCCACCTTTTGCAAGATCGTATTCCATTTCTTCACAGTCTTTTTCTGTTATGCCTCTGTCCATGTCATAATCGCCATCAACTGTAATTGTGTGCATATATGGTTCTGCTTGTCCTTCGTAGCCACT
>MDTD01036803.1_pt1 | contig 30233 bp, 19 predicted proteins | sample 811221 | NCBI WGS metagenome assembly MDTD01 (sample SAMN05326646, study PRJNA326480) | marine metagenome | isolation source: seawater | place: Pacific Ocean: South West | collected 2011 | reverse complement strand
TTTTTAGCTTCTTCAGGTACTGTCGGAGACCACCCTTCAAGCACGTTAAGCTCCGTTAATAGGGTGTCTCTACCTATAAGGTCGTCGTGATAAGATCCCTCCCAAAAGAAGCTCTTTCCTCCCTCAACAAGCTTAAGCCCGTTTTGATCTACCCCCCTAGAGTTTAGTTCGTCTAAGAAATCTTGCGGGAAATCTTCTCCAATTACAGAAATCAAGTTTTGGTTTTTTACAAAGTGTGATGCAGCAAGACAAATGTAGCTTGCCGCCCCTCCAACAACCCTATCTGCCTGACCCACAGGTGTTTTAATAGAATCAAACGCAACGGTCCCAACGGTGATTAATGACATTTTAGGTGTGTGTTTTTTGTGAAAATATCAATGTGAGGTGCAAAAGTATTGTGTAAAGGCTTTCCTTTATGTATTTTTGCGCACCCAACTAAATTCCTCCTTAGCTCAGTTGGTTAGAGCATCTGACTGTTAATCAGAGGGCCCTTGGTTCAAGTCCAAGAGGAGGAGCAAGTGAAAAGCCGCCTTAATAGGTGGCTTTTTTGTTGCCTACAACAGGTTAATCCTGTTCGCCAAAGACTCTTTATAAGACCCCCCAACAGGTATCTCTTTTTCAAGCCCCTCCATGGTGATGTTTGAATACTTTATACTTTCTATACTGTTTAAGTTCACGATATAAGACCTGTGAACCCTTAAAAATCTACTGTCGCTAAGTTTTCTTTCAATCTCTTTCATCGTGCTGTGGATGGTGTAGCTTTCTTTGCGAGTGTGCACCACCACATAGTCTTTTAAAGCTTCTACAAAAAGCAGGTCTTCGTGCTTAACATTCATAAGCCTGCTTCGGTTTTTAACAAACAAAATATCAGCCCCGTCTTTGTGTTCTGTAAGGCTTCTTAAAAAGTCCGCCTCGTGCTTAAGCTCTATTTCTTTAGTGTGCTTGTGAAGGGCCATTTCAACCGCGGCTTGTATGTCTGCCTCTTTAAATGGTTTTAAAATGTACCCGTGTGGTTCAGCTGTTTTTGCTGAAGCGAGGGTTCCTTCGTCAGCGTAGGCTGTTAAGAAAATTACAGGAACATCAAGGTTTTTTTTGATTTCCTCAGCGGCAGCGATTCCGCTCATGTCGCCTTTTATCATGATGTCCATTAGACACAAGTCCGGCTTGTGTTCTAATGCGCTTTTAATTGCGTCTTCGCCATTGTCGGCTGTTGCAACCACGTTGTATCCCAAAGACGTTAAACACCTTTCTATGTCTTTCCTTACAATCGCCTCATCCTCAGTGACTAAAATATTTGCTGCCATATTAAGTTTGGTTTGGTTTATCAAAGCTAATTAAAAATGAACTTCCTTTTCTTCCTTGTTTCGTGCTCTCAATTTTTATTTCTCCCCCAAGCTGTTCTATCAGTGCGTAAATAAGATATGTTCCCAACGATTCGTTTTTGCGCTCTTCGAAGTTTTCGGGTAATCCAACACCATTGTCTGCCACTTCTATTTCAACCCTGTTGTTTGACTCTCTGACGTTTAGCAAGAAATCACCATTCTTTCTTCCCTTAAAAGCGTATTTGAGAACGTTCGAAACAAGCTCGTTTACTATTAGTCCGCACGGTATGGCTTGGTCTAGTGGTAGTTTTACGTCTTGAAGGTTGGGTATATAGTTAACAGAACAATCGGGCGAGGAGTATGTGTTAACCAGGTTGGTGCTAAGTCTGTCTAGATACTCAGCAAAACTTATTGAAGAAAAGTCCGTGTTCCTGTATAGTGATTCGTGGATATAACTCATGGTGGATATCCTTGCTTGGCTTTCTTCTAACACCTGAACCAGGCTTGGGTCGGACACAAAAGACCTTTGAAGGTTCATTAAGCTACTTATTACTTGAAGGTTGTTTTTTACCCTGTGGTGAACCTCTTGAAGAAGTATTTCTTTCTCTTTAAGCGCTAGTCTTATTTTTTTATCCGCCTCTTTTCTATCTGTGATGTCGTAGGTAATACAGCTTATTTCCTTAACCTCGTTGTTGAATGATATTGGGTTTAAAAAAACTTGGTACCAACTCTCTGTGTCTCCTACCCCTTGAATTGGCACCTCAAAATCTTGTGCTATTCCGTTAAAGGCTTTTGAGAAATAGGGTATGTCTTTTACCCCAGACTCATCACTTATTCTTTCGTTCATAATGTCGATAAAGTGCGCTGAATGATCTAAGTTGTTTTCGAAAACTTCGGATGTAATGTTTGAGAAATTTTCGTTGTACGATGTTATTTGCCTGTCTTTGTTTAGTGTAAACATTAATAGGTTTTCTGTCGTGTTGAAAATTGCATTCAACTTCGCTTCACTAACCCTTGCTTTTGATTTTTGGCGCAACATCTCGCTGATATCTAGATAAATTCCCCTTAACCCAACAGGTGTGCCGTTTGCGTCGTACTGAGCTGTGGTGCCACCTATCATGGTTAGTTTTTCGCCGTTTGCTCCAACCAAAACCCTTTCTCCCTCGTCTCCGTCTAGTGTATTAAGCCAGTTTTTTTTCTTCTTCGGTAGGTTTTCATACACATCGTGAATTGTAATCCCAGCTACTGTTTTCTCTGTATATCCAAGTTTTTCGAAAAAAGCTGGGTTGACATATGTAAAGGCGCCATAAGCGTCTACCACAAATATTATGTCGCTGGCGTTGTCTAAAATATCTCTATATCTCTCCTCGCTTGCTTTAAGTTCCTCTTCTGCTAATTTAATGTCTGTAATATCTCTTCCAACCCCCATGGCTCCCAACTCCTTACCTTCTTCATCCCTCATGGTTGCTACAGAAATAAACATGTTAAATGTTTCACCTGACAATCGTCTCCCAGTAACCTCTCCTGAATAATAGTTTCTGTTTTTTACCCCATACCAAACCTCTTGAGAATCTTCTTTTTTTGCTAGAAGTTTATTGAATTTGAGCTGTTTTTTAATGGTCGGGTCTATCCCAAACTCTACAGCAAAAGCGTGATTATACTGCAGTAGGTTGCCCTTCATGTCAAACGCAACAATCATATCTATTGAAGACTCAATAATAGATCTATTCAACTCCTCTGCTTCTCTTAACCTTAATTGAGTTTGTTTATGTTTTTCTATCTCCTCTTTAAGCATAACATTACTCTCCTCAGCAAGTGTTGCTCTGATCTGCTCGCGCATAAGCTGAATACGTGTGCTTAAATCGTTTATAGTTACTTGAATTGCTGGTTGTCTATCGTGAAAAGAAAGTGACATTCTAATACCAACTTCTTTTTCAGTACCATCTAACAAACTAATCATAACCTCCCTATATGGTGGCCTCTCTCCTTCTCTTACTTTTTCTATATCCTCACTTATGATGTCTTTTTCTTTTCCTTTAAAAAATGAGGTTAGAAGCTCGTCATAAACAGAGTCTTCTACACGTTCATTTAGAATATCTAACCCCCCTGCGTTCGTGTATTTAATTCTACCCTCTACAACCAAAAACAAACCAATAGGACTTGACTCAACCAACATCCTAAACCTCTCTTTTGTTTGTAATAAATCAAACTCTATTCTTTTTCTGTCTGTAATATCATAAACCATTAAAAGCTGCTCACCGTCTTTTCCGCTTTCACTCCTGGTTGCTTCTAAATAAATTGGTTTTCCTTGCTTTGTTACTCCTCTTAACTCACATTGCATACCCCAATTCCTTCTAGCAGAAAGTCGTTGCCAATCCCTGTCGTCTATGTAGTCAAGAATATTATCCCCCAACGGAACTTTATCGTGACCAAACATCACTGCAAATTGATCGTTGGCATCTTTAATTACTCCGTCTTTAATTATTGCTATACCCTCCATAGCAAATTGACTGAGTTTTCTAAACCTCTCTTCTGACTCTCTTATAGCCCTATCAAAATACATTCTCTCACTGATATCTTGAATCTGCAAATCCTCGATACCATCTTGAATTTGGGCTACTTTTAATTCACTGTGAAACTCAATTCCATCTATTCTTTTAGATAGAATTTTCATCTTTATTATCCTCCCTGTTTCTCTTGCATTTTTAAGTTTGGTTTTAAGTAAACTCTCTTCATCTGGAAGATATTTAAACAAACCTTTTTCGCTATCAAAAGGATCAAAACCTACCCACTCAGTATCCTCTGTATGAAAAATTCTTCTTGCATGACGGTTAGATTTAACTACCACCCCATCTTTTAAAATGAAGTGAGCTTCAGCTGCACGCTCAAATAATTTCTCTTCTAATCCCTTTAAATCTTTCACTATTGCAAGGTCGTAATGATTAATCAGACTTTTTCACTTTACTCCCATCAACTTTAATTAACACCCCGTTTCTGTATTTATAGTTGTGTTCTAATTCTCCGTTTGGTTTATATAAATACCACTTACCATGCTTCACCCCTTCTCTAAATCTTCCTGAAGAAATTAATGTTCCTTTTGCAGACCAAACCTTATGTAAACCTGTTGGCTCCCCAAAAGAAAAACTTCCTCTAAAAATCACAGTACCATCATTAAATGAATGTATCCATTCTCCGTTTTTTTTACCTGAAATATAAAAACCCTCTTCTTTATGATCGTTTACATGATATATCCACTCACCCTCTCTTAATCCGTTTCTGTAATTTCCGTTTAAAAGAATATTTCCAATAGAATCATATTCTATAAAATCACCGTATTCAACCCCTTTTATATACTGCTCAAATCTTTTTTTATCTCCATTTTTAAAAGACCAAACCCATTCACCATCATATTCTCCTTTTTCATAAAAACCCCTTTGTTCTACCTCACCTGATTCGTAGTAAAATATCCACTCACCCTCTCTTAATCCATCTAAATAATTTCCCTCTGCTTTTATTTCACCGCTTTTATAATACAGAAGCCACCTTCCTTGTCTTCTTCCTTCTTTGTCTGTAATTCCTTTTGCTTCAAGAACACCTTGATCAAAATATCCTCCATCTGTTATTTTACCTGAGGTATTAAATTCTCTAAATACCCCGTGTTTTATTCCATTTTTATATACTGTTTCCTCTGAGCATTGACCGTTTGGGTGATATAGTCTAATAACCTCTGTTGGATCTAAAATTTCTTCATCCTCTATTATTTTACCAAACTCATATTTTACCAGGTTGATTAAATCACCCATCTTATCATATGATCTAAATATTCCGTGTTTTAATCCATCTACCCACGGACCTTCCTCACTTATTATCAAGTTTTCATAGAATTCTTTCCAAACCCCCGTTTTTTTTCCTTGTTTATTAAACCTATTAAACTTCTCAGTAGAAAAAATTACACCTTCCTTATACTTTTTAAAAGCTATTATTCTTCCATCTTTAGCATATTGACGACATTTTCCATGTTTTTTATTATTACTAAAAAATGTAACGTGTTGGATTTGGCCTGACTCAAAATATCTTAATTCCTCTCCTTCTTTTTTATCTAAAATCCAGTTGGTTTGGTTTATTAAAATACCATTCTCTGAATAGTTTTTTTCTACTCCATTTTTTAAATCATCCTGGTAGTTTATTTCTTTTCTTATTTGAGAATTATCATGGTAAAATACCCATGGTCCAATTAATTTACTCTCTTTAAATTCTCCTTCAGAAGATTTATTTCCATTTGAAAAATATGACATCCAAACACCCTCATATTTTCCATTTACAACACATCCTTTGCTTGAAAGATTTCCTTCATCATCATAAAACTTTACTTTTTCTTCTTCTGAGCATAGAGATAAATCTACTACCTGACTTTGACTAACTAAAGAAAAAAAAGGAAAACAAACACACAGTAATAATATAATATTCTTCTTAGAAGTTTTTATAGGATATATAGACTTGTTGATAAGGCTGATAACTAGTGTATGTATTTTTTGGTATGTCACTTTATTAAATGAAAAAGTAATTGTATAAACATAAAACACACATATTAAACAGCTGGAAATAAATAGATAAATATGGTTATTAACTATAATGGAATAATTATTAATTAGAAAAAATAGATATAGAATATAAGTTGATAAACATTAAAATTTTGTCCATTAATTAATAGAAAATTGTGATTCAAAATTTTGGATTAAAACATATGAAGATGGCTTATGTAATAAACAATAAAATTCCAACTCAATATTTTTAAAACAACTCAACAATATTTCAAACTCTGTTCACAATGGATGTGAATTAACTTGCGTCTCCTAAACATTTGAAAATGAAATTTAGCATTGGATGTGACCACGCTGGTCCTGATTATAAAAAAGCAATTACAGAGCACTTAAATAAATTAGGTCATACTGTTGTAAACAGAGGCACTGACACTGAGGATAGTGTAGATTATCCAGATCACGCACACGCGGTTGCTGAAGATGTTGAAAGTGGTGATTGCGATTTAGGTATACTTATATGTGGTTCTGCTAATGGTGTTTCTATGACAGCGAATAAACACCAAGGTATAAGAGCTGGTTTAGCCTGGACACCTGAAATTGCTGAACTTGCTAAAACACACAACAACGCTAATATTATTAGTATTCCTGCAAGATTTGTAACCCAAGAAGTTGCAATTGCTATTGTTGACGCTTTTGTAAACGCTGAATTTGAAGGCGGTCGTCATCAAAGAAGGGTAAGTAAAATATGTTGTTCTCTTATTGCTTTTTTTATTGCGCTTTCACCGACTATAGCCCAAACAGATTACGCTTCACGTATAGACTCAACAGGATTATATGATCATCTTAAGGTTTTTGCTTCTGATGATTTTGAAGGAAGAGAAACAGGTACACGTGGCCAAAGAAAAGCTGCTGATTATTTAATTGAATATTATAAATCACTAGGGTTCGAACCTTACGATGGTGAAAACTACACTCAAATGGTTCCACTAATAAATTCACAACTTTCTGAAGGAGTAATAACTGTTGATGAAGAAGATTATAAACTATTAGACGATTTTTTATTGTATCCAGGAATTCAAGTTGAGTCATTAGAAAACAAACCAATGGTTTTTGCAGGTTTGGGAATAACAGAAGGTGATTGGGATGATTATTCAAACATTGATGTAAAAGACAAAATTGTTGTTGTTTTAGACGGAGATTATAGATCAGATGGTAAAACAAATTGGGGTAAAAATTCAAACAGAAAAAGAGTTTTGGCAGAAAAAAACGGAGCAGCAGCTTTTGTTGTATTAACACCCCAAGAGTCATACAACCAACTTAAAGGGCGTATGAAGTTTTATATGCAGAGAAAGAGCACTTCAATTAATAGAGAGAAAGATGGAGAAGGTGCCTCTATTCCAACAATAATATTTCCATTAGAATCAACTAACTCTTGGTTTAAAGGGGTAAAAAGAAAAAGGACAGCTGCTGATTTTGTTAAATTAATAACAAAGAAAAACACAAGCTATACTACTGATTTAAAAACAGTGTGGAGCCACAATGTTGTGAAAATAAAAGAAGAATATGAGGCGGCAAACGTTTTGGCTTATCTACCAGGAACAGATTCTCTTTTATCTGAAGAGCTTGTTGTAATCACATCACATTACGATCACATAGGAATAGTAGATGGAAAGATAAATAATGGAGCAGATGATGATGGTTCAGGAACAGTTACAGTTCTTGAAATTGCAGAAGCATATATGCAAGCTGCAAATGAAGGAAACGGGTCAAGAAGAAGTGTTTTATTTATGAATGTGGTTGGTGAAGAAAAAGGATTATTGGGGTCAGAGTGGTATTCAGAGAACCCAATTTTCCCTCTTGAAAACACTGTAGCAAACCTTAATATAGATATGATTGGTAGGGCTGACGAAGCTCACGAAGGCAACGATAATTATATCTACCTAATTGGATCAGACAAACTCAGTACAGAACTTCACACTATTTCTGAAAAAGCAAACACAGATTCTGTTGGCCTAGAATTAGATTACACGTTTAACGCTCCTGACGACCCAAACAGATTTTACTACAGATCAGATCATTATAATTTTGCGAAACACAACATCCCTGTAATCTTTTATTTCAGCGGTGTTCACGAAGATTACCACGGCCCTGGAGATGATTATAAAAAAATCATGTACAACAAAACAGCAAAGGTTGGCCGCTTAGTATATCACACAGCTTGGGAGCTGTTAAACAGAGATAAAAAGATTGTGGTTGACGTAGAAAATGACTTCCCTACTCGTTAAATCCGTTTATTGAGTTGTGGTAGAATTCTACCTCTTCCGGATATAAATGAGTTGCCGGTCCGTTAAAACCTGTGTGAACAATAGGGTCACCACTTATGGGTAAAAACAAAGTAGTGGGAAAAGATTTTACACCGCCTAAAAAAGGCAGAACAGAATCGGCAACAACCTTGCTTGCAATACCACCATATAAAATACTCCAGTCAACCCCCATCTCTTTTTTGAATTCACTTATCCTTTTATAAGGGTTTTCACTACGCTCAAAAGCGACAGATAAAAACATCGCGTTAGGGTGCTTTTCAACCATTTCTTTTAAAAGCATAACTTCATCATAACAGTTAGGACACCAAGTTCCCAACACATCCATTACCAACACGTTTTTACCACTAGAAACCAATGTTTCGCGGTTTATAACAACCTTTTTCCCATCAAGGTTTGTTGCAGTGAATTTGAAATTAAAATCTTCATTTGGTTTTTGCGATGACAACCAACCAGGTACGGTGTTATTGTTTTTAACCCCATCCCACATTTCTGTATAATGGCTCCCGCTTCTAAACACCCCATTAACCAACGAATCACCTTTAATTAAGGCGTTAAAAGAAAACAAGTGAGACCCACAAAAAGTATTTAAGTTTAAAACACTGTTTTTTACCGTTCCACTCAAGTACCTATAATCTCCAGTGGGGGTTAAAAATGTACCAAGAACAGAGTCACAAAAACTCTCCAAGGATAATATTCCAAGCGACGTGTCGTAAGTGCTTTTAACACGAGGTTCACCACAAGGTTTTCTTAATGGGTTTGGTCTAATTTCTAATGGAATAGTGTAATTGTTTGGCCTTAAGGAGTCTGTCCAAACACCACAAAACACACCATCTTCTCTTTCAACACCCACAACACTTCCACCAAACACAGGGACAGAATACACCCCCTCCTCTACCCTATTTAACACGATATTTTCCGCCCCGTTTTTTAAAACGAGGTTTCCTTCATGAAAATTACAAGTAGACTCAAGGGTTACAAAAGCGTCGTCACCCAAATAAAAAGAAACAACCCCTCTTTCGGGTTGGTTTAAGCAACCTGAAAGCAAGACAAGCAAAAGGAGCCAAAACCTCATTAGAGATCAAACTTGATGCCCTGCGCCAACGGTAGGTCCTTTCCGTAGTTAATGGTGTTTGTTTGGCGCCTCATATAAACTTTCCAAGCGTCAGAACCAGACTCTCTACCGCCACCAGTGTCCTTTTCACCACCAAAAGCACCACCAATCTCAGCTCCAGAAGTTCCAATATTTACGTTTGCAATACCGCAATCAGAACCCGCTGCTGACAAGAACAACTCAGCCTCTCTAAGGTTGTTTGTCATTATTGCAGAAGAAAGACCCTGAGCTACTCCGTTTTGCATTGAGATAGCCTCTTCAATAGTGTCGTACTTCATTAAATAAAGAATAGGAGCAAACGTTTCGTGTTGAACAATAGCCATGTCATTAGAAGCTTCGGCTATAGCCGGCTTAACATAACAACCGCTTTCGTAACCAACCCCATCAAGCACTCCACCCTCAACAACAAGGTTACCACCCTGTTCTTTCACAGCCTGTATAGCACCTTCATACTGCTTAACCGCGTCCACATCAATTAACGGACCCACGTGGTTGTTTTCATCAAGCGGATCTCCAATTCTGATTTGCTTATAAGCTTGAGCCAAACTGTCTTTTACCTTGTCATACACGCTAGAGTGAATAATTAACCTACGCGTAGAGGTGCAGCGCTGACCGCACGTTCCGACAGCACCAAACACCGTCGCAGGCACAACAACCTTTAGATCAGAGTCTGGAGTAATGATAATAGCGTTGTTACCACCAAGCTCAAGAAGAGAGCGCCCCAAACGGGCAGCAACCTCTTGTGCTACGATTTTACCCATTCTTGTAGAACCGGTAGCACTTACCAACGGAACGCGCCTGTCTTTACTAATCATCTCCCCCACAGTGTAGTCTCCATTAACCACACAAGAAAGCCCCTCAGGAACACCGTTTTCGCGAGCTACCTCTGCCCAAATATTTTGGCATGCCAGAGAACATAAAGGCGCCTTTTCAGAAGGCTTCCAAACACAAGTATCGCCACTTATCCAAGCAAGAGCAGTGTTCCAACACCACACAGCAACAGGAAAGTTAAAAGCTGAAATAATTCCCACGATTCCTAGTGGGTGATACTGCTCATACATTCTGTGGTTTCTACGCTCAGAGTGCATAGTAAGCCCGTATAACATTCGACTTTGACCAACGGCAAAATCACAGATATCAATCATCTCTTGAACCTCACCCAAACCCTCTTGATAGCTTTTACCCATTTCGTACGAAACAAGCGCCCCAAGACTGTCTTTCTTGGCCCTCAACGCTTCGCCAAACTGACGAACAACCTCTCCCCTTTCAGGAGCACTCCACTTCCTCCACTCAACAAAAGCACTGCTTGCTGCAGAGACAACCTCCTCGTAATCTTCTTTAGTAGCGGTTGTAACAGAGCCAATTAGCTTGCCGTCGGTCGGTGAATAAGAGCCTATATGAGCTCCAGATCCAAAAGACCTGCCGCCAATCATTACGCCGTTGTTTTTCTCAGCAATACCGAGATCAGTAAGAATGCTTTTAATATCCATTTTGAAAAATTTTGCGCGACAAAGTTACGCACTAATTCGCGCGCGGTTGTTGGGTTGTAAGTCTTTGAAAACAAGCTGGTTATCGGCCAAGGTAAATTAAAAGCACGCTTATGTCAGATTGACTTACGCCAGAAATTTTAGACGCCTCTCCAAGGGTTTTTGGCCTTTTGTTGGTGAGCTTTTGTTTTGCCTCTGAGCTTAAAGATGCAAGTTTTGAGAAATCAAGATCCTGTGGAATAGGAAGCCCCTCAAACCTTGACATCTTGTCTGCCATAGCTTGTTCTTTTTCAATATACCCCTCATATTTTACGCGGATTTCCACCTGCTCCACAACATCATCACTATTCCCTCTTAACTCATTAAGCTCAGGAAGCTCGTTTATCATCTTTTCTAACCTGATGTGTGGCCTGGTTAAAACTTGTTCAGCTTTTACCTTGTGTTTGAGAGGCGAGCTTTTTGACTCCTCCAACAGGTTTGCTGCGCTTTCAGGAGAAACAGATGTTTTTGAAAGAGCTTTTCTAAGCCCAGCAACAGCCAACCTTTTTTCGTCCAACAATTTCATTCTTTCGTCCGAAGCAAGACCTAGTTTGTGTCCAAAAGGAGTTAACCTTTCGTCAGCATTGTCTTGTCTTAACAAAATTCTATATTCAGCCCTAGAGGTGAACATTCTATATGGTTCTTCAGTGCCTTTGGTAACCAAGTCGTCAATTAAAACACCGATATAAGCCTCAGATCGTTCAAGCACCACCGGCTCTTTGTTCCACGTGGAACGCGCTGCGTTAATCCCCGCCATTAAACCCTGGCAGGCAGCTTCTTCGTATCCTGTTGTGCCGTTTATCTGACCAGCAAAAAACAACCCCTTAATTGTGGTTGTTTCTAAGCTGTGACCAAGCTGAGTAGGAGGGAAGTAGTCGTATTCGACAGCATAGCCCGGCCTAAACATTTTGGCCTTCTCAAAACCTGGAATTAACCTCATCGCTTTTAACTGCACTTCTTCAGGAAGGCTGGTTGAAAAACCGTTTACATAAACCTCCACCGTGTTTCGACCCTCAGGCTCCACAAACAATTGGTGTCTGTTTTTGTCTGCAAAACGATCGATCTTATCCTCAATAGACGGGCAATAACGGGGGCCAAGCCCACGTATTCTTCCGTTAAACAAAGGAGAGCGGTCAAACCCAGATCTCAACACGTCATGTACATTTTCGTTGGTAAAAGTGATATGACAGGGCAGCTGATCGCTTAAATCTTTTCTACGCTTTAAAAAAGAAAATCTACTTGGGTTTTCATCTCCGGGCTGTACTTCCATTTTACTATAATCAAGAGTTCTGCCATCAACCCTAGGAGGTGTTCCCGTCTTCATTCTTCCGCTTTCAAACCCAAGCTCTACAAGCTGCTCAGTAATTCCACTAGACGCTCTTTCGCCAGCTCGCCCCCCACCAAACTGTTTTTCACCAATATGAAGCAAACCGTTTAAAAACGTGCCGTTTGTAAGAACAACAGCTTTTCCTCGAACTTCCCCTCCAACAAGGGTTTTAACGCCCACACACTTGCCGTGTTCAACAACAACACCAACAACACTGTCTTGCCAAAAATCAAGGTTTGGTGTGCTTTCTAACATTTCTCGCCAAGTGTTAGCAAACAGGTTTCTGTCGTTTTGCGTTCGGGGGCTCCACATAGCGGGTCCTTTTGAGCGGTTTAGCATTCTGAACTGAATAGCGCTGTGGTCACTAATTAAACCACTATAACCACCCAAAGCATCCACTTCTCGTACAATTTGACCCTTTGCAACACCCCCCATTGCTGGGTTGCATGACATTTGGCCGATAACCCCCATGTTCATCGTAACCAATAGAGTTTTTGCGCCAAGATTTGCTGCTGCTGCCGCTGCCTCGTTGCCCGCATGACCCGCGCCAACAACTATAACATCGTATTCTGTATGATATCCCATTTTTACGGTTCCACGTGGAACATTTTTAAAGCTGCGTTTTCACACGCCCTCATTTCTTTTGCCTCTTTTTCAGACTTGTCTTTAAGCCCAACAAGGTGTAAAACGCCGTGAATAATCACCCTTCTTAATTCTTCTTGAAAACCTACCCCAAGGTCCCCGGCGTTTTCCCCAACCCTGTCAAACGAAATCAACAAATCCCCACTTATTTTTTCGGAGTCAGAGTAATCGAATGTTATAATATCTGTGTAATAATCGTGATTTAAATGTTCAATGTTTACGCCCAACAAATGTTCATCAGAACAAGACACAACACAAACATCACCCAACTCTTTACCATATGATTCCACAACAGCCCTCACCCAAGAGCTCACTGTTTTTTTGTGTTTTACTATACACTTTTTATCGACCTCTCTGTAATGTATCATTTAGGAGAAGATTGATTAAAATAACGATTAACCCTGTCTTTATAGAAAGGGGAGAGGTCGGCAGGAACGGTTTTCAAAAGCTCAATTTCTCCACCCCTATCTTTCAGATAATCAATGTTTTGTGGGGTGTTTGGGTGCAACCCTTGATTGCCAGACTGAGATTTTCTTTCTGATTTTTCTCCACGAATTCTTTCGGCCTTTTCTGCCTCCAACAATCGAGTCATAATCTCTCTCTGCCTGTCAACTGTTCCCGCATCAATGTTTCTATTTAAAAGATCGCGCTCTAGTTTTTCCATTTCGTCAGCAATTTTTTTCATTTCATTGCCGTCTCCTGACCCGTCTTTGTTTAGCTCTTGAGCTTTCTTTTTTGCCATTTCTCTTAGCGCTGCCTGTTGAGCAGCCATTTCGGCTAATTGTTTGCTCATTTGCCCCCCACGTTTGCCTTTTGACTCCCCTTTGTTTGACCCCTCTGATTTTGACTTCATTTCCTCAAGCTTTTTCCCCAAAGCTTTTTGCATTTTCTTTATGTCACCCGCCTTGGCCGATGGTTTGCTGCCGGAGCCACCGGGTTTGTTGCAATTTCCTGTTCCAGGGTTGTTACACTCTTGTTTGTTTTGCATTTGTTGAAGAGCCTCATCAAGAAGAAGTGCGAGATTGTTAAAAGACGTCATTACATACTGCTGATTCATTGCAATAACGTCTGAGTCCCTGTTCCCAAACCCCCCAAGGGCTTTTTCCATATGGTGGTTAACAAGACCAATCTCTCTGTTTACCGCGCTTGCTATCTGTCTTACCCTCATGCTTAGCGCAAAGAGAGAGTCTTCAACCATTTTTGCGTCGTCCTTTAGTTTGCGCTGGGTTTGGCCTAAATCAATATACCGAGGGTCTTGAGAGTCAGTCTTTTTGATCACACCCATTAAACCTTCTTCATCGAACGAAAGATCAATTATGTTTTCTAGAAGCGCTCTTAACGCATCCATATCTTCTTCAAGACTTTCTTCTTCCTCTTGAGACATCATGCTCTCCATGGTTTGCGCTATCTTGTCCATTTCCTCAGCAGCCTTTTTCTGCTCCTCAGCAGCTTTCTTTTTGTCGCCTTTTGAAAGCTGGTCTGAGCTGTTTTGTTGAGATTTTTTGATGGACTGTTCTTCGTCTTTTGTGTCCATCATGCTGTTGGGGTTCTTAAGCTCGTTGTTCTTTTCTCTTAGCTCCTCAAGATCCCTTTGCGCTTCCTCAAACTCCTTATTTAACGACTCTTGCACCTCACGGATTTCTTCAGCGCTTTTTTCACCATCCTTAGACTCTGAGGCCAAATCCTTTTGTTTTTCCGCAAGTTTTTTAAGGTCCTCAACAACCTCCTCCATCTTAACCTCCCACTCTAGTTGTTTAAACTGCTCAAGAGCCCTGTCTAACTCTTTTTCTAAAGCGTCCTGACCCACATCCATTTGATCCATTTGTTCTTGTAGATCTTCAGGATTCATTTCGTTCATCAGCTCCTGCATTTTCTCATAAAGCTCTTTAAGCTCGTCGGACATTACGTCTTGCATTAACTTTTGTAGCTCGTCTTGTTTCTCTAAAATCCTTTCCTCTTGTTTTGAAAACTCGTTTAATCTAGAGTTTTTGTTTTCGTTGGATTTCTCAATAGAATCAAGCGTTTTCTGCAGCTCGTTTTGTTTTTCCAAAAGCTCCTCAAGCGCTTTTTTATCCTTCCAATCAAGCTCTCTCTCTTCTCTTAACCTTTCTTTAAAGGCATCAATTTCCTCTCTTATTTCGCTAGCCTTTTCGACAGCGTCTTGTATTGAAGATTCGATTTTTTCATTCGCACCATCTCTCTCTTCCTCTAGCTCATTTTCTGATGGAGCAGAAAAAATTCTAATAGATGTTTTACTTGATTTTACCCCATTTACTCTGTCGTTATCCCAAACCTCAAACCAATATTCCACAACATCACCAGGGGAGAGCCCAAGGTCCACAATGTTCCAAGTATGAAAAAATTGAGCAGAATTGTTTCCTGGGCAGTCCAAAGCCTTGGACAACACTTCGTTTTTTGTTTTGTAACAAAACACCAACTTAGAAAACCCATAATCATCACTGATATTGCCAGAAAAATATCGTAATCCCCTCGACACAGTGTCTTCAGCCTCAACAACCTTTATTGATGGGTGGGCATCACCAACAACCCCGAGTGAATACCTTAAAGAATCAACCGACCCCAGATCTTTGTTTGATGGAATTAACCAATAGGGCGTAGAGCGATACACCCTCCATTCGGCTTTAAATCTGTCGCCAAGAACCGGTTTGGCAGGCAAGAGCGTGTCGCCAATCCTTATGTTAAGATCAGAGGCGTCGTCACAACGAAAATCCCAAAAAACCTTAGACCCTTCTGGAATGACTAGGTCTCCGTGGTTTGTTTGGACTATTTCATCTAACCCAGTATAAGAAGGCGGATGAGCAACAATAGAAAATTCAGAAACAGAAGGAACAGGAAGGGCGAGTAATTCATACCAAGGAGAATCCCAACCATTCGAAGTGCAGAAAAAACGTGTGTTTGAGACCACGGAATTAAACGTGAAAGTAAACACGCCGTCATTTATTCTCTCCATTCGATATCTACCGCCACCATCTACCAGGTAAAGAGTAGAGGGGACAACCTCACCCTCGGTTTTCACAAGAAATTCAAAGCGACTGCCTCTAGGTACGGTAAGTGGAGAAGAAATCACCCTGTACCTAAAAGGAGCGGGCTGCTCAAAAGCACTTCTGTGTTGAATAATTCTTTCTGCAGGCTCTGAGATAACACTGGGAGACCAAAACAAAACCGCCGCAATAATTGCAATTGGTGCTGAAGCGTACTTGAGGTAAACCAAATTTGCCCTCAAGTCAATTGCATTAGTAAACTTTACAGGCCTTAACTCTTCGGTTCTCCTTTCAATACTTGCAATTAAAAGGTCGTCTGAAGGAGTGTTTGATGATTGCTCCTGAAGCTGAAGCGTGTTTAGTAACTTATCCTTTATGTCTGGAAAATGGTCTCCAATAATTTTACTCGCCTCCTCGTAACCAATAACAGTACCTAATCGAAGAAGCTTAAGAAGAGGAGAAACAACTTGGCTAAAAAGAAGAATAGAGACAGAAATTAAAATGGCGTAGAACAAAACAGTTCTAACCTCCACACTAAAACGCCCAAAATATTCTACAACACTCACGCACAACAACCCCGTGCCAAGTAGGCCCATAGAAACTAACCCACCCTTAATACATTTGTTTCTGTAGTATTTTCGGATGAATTCGTCTAGCTTTTCTATTAGCGAGAATTGATTCATTTTGAGCCTGTAAAGGTACGTACCTTGCGGTTCAGGAAGTAAAGAGAGAAAAATGTTGTTTAGAACGATAGTTAAAAGAGTTGTTTCCACGCTTTTTGTTGGAGGCTTTATAGTATCAAACGCCGCAGCCCAAGGGCTGGTTATTAATGAAGTTGATGTATATGCAGACAATCCTTTTGTGGAGCTGTTTGGTTTGCCTGAATCTGATCTGGGGGGCTACACCTTGGTTCTGGCAAAAGCACAATTTCTTGGAGGAGGTGTTTATGAAGCACAGGTGTATGAGGTTGTCGATCTAGCCTCACTTTCGCTAGATGCAGAGGGTTTTGTTGATTTAGAGCTTCAATTAAACACCACGATTGCCGCTGTAGCCATTTATGAAATAGAGGCTTCGGAGCTTGAAACAGGAACACCTCCGCCATCTGATGACATTGTTGACGCCCTTGTTTATGGAAACACCTCTCCGGGAAACCCACAGGCAGCGGTATTGCTACAGGCGCTAATGCCACCAAGTAGCGAGCTCATTTATGAGGGGTCAGAGGGAAATGCTCAAGGTCATTCTATGTCTAGGTTCCCAGACGGGGGAAATGCGTTTGACGTGTCAAGCTATGAAATACAAGCTCCAACTCAAGGGATTTCAAATGTGTTAGAATGCGACGGGGGCTACTTAGAAATAACTAATCTCAACTACGACACTTTGTGTACAGACCAGGGTCCGGCGGTAGCGGCTTTTACGCATATAACCGACGCGCCATTTGCTCTTCTTACGCTTTTTGTAACAAACCTAGAGGGACAAATACTAACTTCTGCAAGCGGTTCAGCAATAAACGTTCAAGGCTTAGGAGATGGAGAGTTTTATGTAGTTGCGGTTTCACACAACATGCCGCTAAATGACGCAACCACTTCACAAGGAGAATATATTGAAAACGTAACAGGGGAGGGGTGTACAAGCACATCAGACTTCCCATATTTAATTTTAGGGGAGACGTGTGAGACCCCAGCTTGTGATGGCGGAACCATGCTAGACGCTAGTGGATCTGAAGAGGTCTTAGTGTGTCTTTCAAACGACGGGACGTATGTTCCTTTTGGCTATTATAGTGATGCAGTAGAGGATGACTTTCTGTTTGCTGTTTGTAGTGACGACGATGTAATTCTCGCAACAACAGACCAGCCGTATTACGATTTTACAGACCTTGGAGCAGATATATACCATGTTTGGGGAATAAGCTCGCAAGGAGAAATAAACGAGACATCTATCCTTCCAGGAGAATTGGTGTTTAACGCATCAGCTTCAGAATGTGATAGTGTGGGCGCGTCAGCATTAGAGGTAACGGTTCTTCAGTGCGGAGACGCCGGTTTGTGTGATGACCTCATTATCTCAGAATATGTAGAAGGCGATAGCCACAACAAGGCGATTGAGATTCACAACCCGTCACCGATTACAATAGATCTTAATGACTATTCTGTACAGGTCTATAACAATGGGGCAACAGAACCAACTCAAGAGCTTGAGCTTGAGGGCCAATTGCTTCCAGGCGGAACGTTTGTAATTGGTAACAGCCAGGCGACACCGATAATTCAAAACGTTTCGACAGTTTTCAGCCAAGTCACTTGGTATAACGGCAATGACGCAATTGTGCTACGCAAAAACGGAGAGCCAATTGACATAATGGGAGTAATAGGCCAAGACCCCGGAGAACCATGGACAGTCACGTCTGGCGGAGCAATGGCTGAATTTACGCTTGTTAGAAAACCAAACGTTGGTCACGGAACAACGGATTGGAGTGAGGGGATGACACAATGGGACAGCTACCCGCAAGACACTTTTGACTTTTTGGGCTCGCACTCAGCAACTTGTGGAGGACTTGGGACAATGCAAATCGGATTTGACTCACCAGAGCTCTATGTATACGAAGGGGGAGGGGTGTCTGTTGGGATGTCTCCAACCTATCCACTTGAAAACGCGGTGATGCAAGTTGATGTAGTTGGTGGAGACGCATTGGTAGGACTTGATTTTCCGGACGTGTTCCCACTACAATTTGATTTTGAAATGGGGCAACTAAACACACAATCATTCACATTTACAGCTATTGACGAGGAGGATCCTGAGTTACAAGAGGATGTTTTGCTTGCGCTTAGCGTGGTGTCAGGCAATGTAGAACTTGGTATTGACACGGTTGTAGTACATATTCTTCCGTCAGATTTAGAATACCCTGTTTATGAAATCAACCAAGTAAGGGGCACTAACACGCAAGGGGTGCTAGACAGCATAGACGTGGCCTGTGAGTTAAGAGGGATTGTTCACGGATGGAATGACTATCCAAGCGGGCTACAGTTTACATTGATTGATGAAACAAATGGAATTAATGCGTTTAGCCCAGTAAGTGATTTTGGGTATGATGTTGAGGAAGGAGATAGTGTAAGGGTAAGAGGTGTCATTGACCAGTATTTAGGCTTAGCCCAAATCCGCATGGACACCCTCATTTACGAAGGAAGTGGTTTCGAAACCGAGACCCCTAACCTCGTGGCTGAAATGAGTGAAGAAACGGAGTCTAGAATGGTTACTCTAAAATGTGTTGAACTGATTAACCCAAACGAATGGACAAACACAATTCCAGCCTTTGATGTAGCTATTACAACGGGCATACAAGAGCTCACTATGAGGATTGACGCTAATACAGATTTGTTTGGCCAACCAGCACCGCTGGGTGTGTTTGGCGTAACGGGGATAGGGGGGCAAAGAGACTACAATCCGCCGCTTGTCGATGGATATACGATCACCCCTCGAGGGCAATTTGACTTAACGGAACCAGTATTAGCAGACTTCCTTGTTGTTTCGCCTTGGAGCGGAAACGGACCTGTTGACATATTTAACTTAAGCACGGGTGCAGGAGCCTACTTATGGGACATGGGAGATGGGGAGTCTTATCAGGAAGACACTCCTGAACACGAGTACACTTCTGCAGGGACGTTTACTATTGTGTTAACTGCATTTAGTGAGGACGGAGAATGCACGTCTCAGACATCAGCTGATGTAGTTTCAAACTGGGTTGGCTTGCACGAATTAGAGTCAAACGAAGTTCTTGCATACCCGAATCCAACGAATGGATTTGTTACGGTTGAACTAAAAGGCAACATCACTTCTTCTTGGAGTCTATTTGATTCGAAGGGCTCTGTTGTGATGGAAAACAACAGTTCAACCACTAGTAAAATAGAGCTAGACTTTTCAGGTCAAGAATCAGGAATTTACACTCTTATCATTGAGGGCTATTCCCCGATTAGGGTTTTAGTGAAATAAGATCTGACGAAATAGAATCTCCGATTAACCAGTGTTTTTCTGAGATTCTCCACCGGCTTTTTTCAGCCGAAATAATTGCGCCCGCCTCAACCCAACGGCGCCACTCATCCTGGTTTTCTAAAATGTGATCAATGCCGTAGATCGTTTTAAGCAAATCAAAATCGACACCCTCCGAAGTGCGTAACCCCGTCATAAGCAGCTCGTTTGATCGATCTGTTTTTGATAAAAGCTCAACCTCATCGGGCAATACATTTCTAGAAATGGAATCAATGTATTTGTGGTTATTTGAAACCACAGAATATCTTTTAGTGCCGTCAAAACCGTGAGCGCCGGGACCTAACCCCAAATACGCCGCCCCACTCCAATACGAGCTGTTGTGAACAGCTTTGTTTTCTTCATTTCTAGCCCAATTCGAAACCTCATAATGCACGAAGTCACTAGCGCCACAAAGCAGGTCATAATCCTTTTGCACCAACTCGTCTTCTGCCACTTTAACCTTTCCGGACTTTACCCAGGCGCCCAAAACGGTTTTAGGCTCTACAGTTAAGGCGTAACAACTAATGTGATCAATCGGCAGCTCAAACGCCCTATTTACAGTCCTCTCCCAGCTCACCTCCTCCCTAAAGGGCAGGCCGTAAATCAGATCCACCGAAATTTTAGCAAACCCCGCATTCCTAGCCAAAAGCACCGCCTCAGACGCCTGCTCCGCGCTGTGCTTCCTGTTCATCCACTCTAATTGCGCCCCCTCAAACGACTGCACGCCAATGCTAATCCTGTCAAACCCGCACTTCAGCCACCCCTCGAGCGCCTCCCTCGTTACGTCTTCCGGATTCACCTCGATGGTGGCTTCGCGCCACTGGGCGGGCGTCCGAAGGTGCGCGGCGAGTGCGCGGGTGATGCGCTCGGTTTGGGCTACGGAAAGCACCGAAGGCGTCCCACCCCCAAAATAAAGGGTCTTAAACTCAGTATCACCCCAAACCTCAGCCCGCAACTCAATTTCGGCGCAGACGGCCTCCACATACGAATCCACACCCTGCATAGACGTCGAGAAGTGGAAATCACAGTAGTGGCAAGCGGTGCGACAAAAAGGAACGTGGAGGTAGATACCAGACATATGCGCAAGGTCGGAGTAAAGAGGTTAAATTTGCGACATGTCAATGGAAATTCGTTGGGACGATAAGGTCGTCGAGGTAAGTGAGGCTAGCAAGAAAGATTGGGCTTGGACTCAGGTTGCGCCAGAAAGCTACAGGGTAAATGTCGAAGGCAAAAACTACTCGGTCAGCGCTGTAGACGGCCCAGACGCATCAGGCAAAATGATAGTACGCATCTCAGGCGTAGAAAGGGAGGTAAGCATTCTCGACGAGAGAGCACTGCTTCTCGACAGAATGGGGATGTCGGCGGCAGACAGCTCTGCAGACCTTGAGCTTTGCGCGCCAATGCCAGGAAAAGTATTAAACGTTCTTGTAAAACCAGGCGACGCAGTACAACAAGGAGACTCTTTACTCGTTTTAGAAGCGATGAAGATGGAAAATGTTATAAAATCAGTCGTTTCAGGAACGGTGGAATCAGTTTCAGCTAATGCCGGGTTGGCTGTGGAAAAGGGAGAATTGTTGGTGAAATTCGTTCAATCGTAAGCACTAACTTTAGGACATGGTAAATTATCTCAAAGAAGTTACAGCATTTTTAGCGCTCTTTGCTATAAGCCAAACCGCACACACCCAATCCTGCGACAACCCCTTGTCGTTGTGCGGCGGATCTGGAGAAATAATGGGAGAGTTTTTCGCAGCGGATTTTACAGGCTCAGCAGTAGAACCATGTTTTACAGGTGATTCTTGGGCTGTTGCGAGATTTCACACGACATACATAAACACCACAGAAGGCGTGTCGGTACACGTCCAAAACTCTTGTGGAAACCACCCAATGAAGGTTATGGTGGTATTGCCTGACGCTTTGGACTTTTGTGATGCGACACAATTCACGGCAGTTTCAGAGTGCACAACCGTGGCATCATCGGCATCTATTATTACCGACGACCTATATTCAAACACAGACTATTTAGTATTGTTTGGATTTGACTCGACAACAGCGCCTGCTGATTGCACATGGTCAATAGAAGTTTCCGGAACCCCACTAACAATAGACGCATGTTGCCCAACAAATATTGATTATAACGAATCTGCAGAATTACAGGTTGTGGGAGCAGATCCAAACATTGGACACCAGTGGGAGCCAAGCGAATTTGTAGACAACCCCACTGCTAGCACGGTCCAGGTATCTCCTGACGCAACAACGATGTTTACCGTAAGCGGTTTCGTTGAAAGCTGCGAATACTATGACAACGTTCTTGTAACTGTGGGCGCTCCAATTAATGTGCCGAATTCATTTTCGCCAAATGGTGACATGATAAATGACACCTGGGACGTAACAGGCCTTGATTACTACCAGGGATCTATTATCAACCTCTACGACAGATGGGGGCAGCAAATATTAAGACACGTAGGAAATATTAGTTGGGACGGTACTGTGTCGGGAAAAGACGCGCCCATAGGAACGTATTACTACGTAATAGAAATAAATCACTTATCGGCAAACCTTGAACCTTTAACAGGAAACATAGCGTTAATAAGATGAAGCAATTATTGAAGACATCACTAGTTGCCATCTTAGTATTAGCAACGAGTTCGGTACAAGCACAAATGAATCCAGTAAGGTCGAACTACCTACTTACTTCATTTATGGACCATCCTGGAGCCGCAGGCAACAAGCAGTGCTTAGACTTAAGGCTAGGCCACAGAAATCAATGGGTAGGACTGCCAAACGCACCGACGAACTCATTCTTAAGCCTTTCAGGCAGGTTAGGCGAAAGCGTTAGAGCAACCCAAGGAATAGGAGTTAGGGTAGAGACAGACCAAGCGGGAGCATGGGGCACAACATCAGCAAGCCTAGCCTATTCTCATAAAATAAAGTTATCTCTAGGAGGTTGGCTAAGCGGGGGATTCTCTTTAGGATTAAGCCAATACAGTTTAAACCTCAACAACCTCGACATCACTGCAACAGATCCGGCACTAGGAGACCAAACCACACAATTTGTTTTTCCGCTTGTTGATGCGGGTTTTTGGTATCAGGACAAAAGAAGCTTCGGAGGGATTTCACTTTTAAACGTTACAGCGGGAAAGCTTTCGGCAATTGCGCCTGAATCCACCACCGCAAGGACTCTTGTAATTACAGGAGGAACGTCGATAGAATTAGACGGTCGTTACACCTTTAGACCTTCGACAAACATTAGATACTCACCGGGACTTCCGGCTAGTTTTGAGCTGAGTGGAGCGATGGTTTATGACGACATGGTGTCTGTTGGTTTGGGGTATAGAAACCAAAGCGCCTTAATAGCTTCTTTCCAATTAGCAGTGTTCAATTACATGAGAATTGGATATTCTTACGACTTCAATATTTCAAATATTAACATTGTTACTAGAAGCTCGCATGAGGTGGTTGTTACATTTAGCGCTTGTGACATGAAGGCGACTAAGGTTCACCAATGCCCAGCTTACGATTAAATAAACAAAGGTGGAAGCAAGTTCTTCTTATTACCGCAGCAGTAATTGCTGGGGCAACTTTGTGGTTTGCAAGCGACATTTCTAGAAGAATTAGAAACGAGGAGAGGGAAAAGGTTAGGATTTGGACTGAAGCAATTTCCCAGAGGTCCCAATTAGTAAACTACACTGAGCAGCTATTTAAAGAGCTAGAATCTGAGGAAAGGCAAAAAGCAGATCGACTCGCAGATGCCTACAGAATTATTGACAATCCGCCCGACGGGATGGACCTCACATTTGTCACAGACTACCTCTGGGCAAACAAAACAGTACCCGTCCTCATCTACAACAACAGCGGAGAAAAGCTGTTTTCAATAAACCTTGGCGACGCGATTCCGCCAGAGGCTTCAGATGCAGAGTTCGATAGCTTGCGTGATATGATGGCGTCTAGGTTTGATCCAATTAGGTTTGAAGAGGAGGGTCATGTGATTTATTACGACGAAAGCCTGCGGCTTAAGGAATTAAAGAAGGCGATGTCAGAGCTGATTTCGTCTTTCGTTTCGGAGACGGTTTTAAACAGCGCCTCTGTTCCTGTTATTCTAACCGACTCAACTAAGACGGAAATTCTCGAATCGCGCGGCATCCCTTCCGAAGAGGTTGACTCGCCAGAGAAGCTGAAAAGCCGACTAAAGGACATGTCTGAATCTGCCAAGCCGCTAGAGGTGAGGCTTCCCGTCGAGGGGCTGCGCTATGTGTTCTTTGAGGACAGCTACGTGCTAGCCCAAATGCAATACTACCCCCTCATCCAGCTGATCCTCATTGCAGTATTTCTGCTTGTTGCTTACTTGGTGTTCAGCTCGTTCAGAAGGGCGGAGCAGGATAGGGTTTGGGTCGGCATGGCGAAGGAAACGGCTCACCAGCTTGGGACACCGCTTAGCTCGTTGATGGCTTGGGTTGAGCTTCTTGAAGCTGAAGGAGTTGATAAGGCCAAACTCGACGAAATGAGAAAAGACGTCAAGCGCCTTCACGTTGTAACGGATAGATTCAGCAAAATCGGCTCTCAGCCAGAACTTCAAACTCTAGATCTTGTTGCAGCTTTACAAAGCACGGCTTCATACATGAGGCCGCGAATCAGTAAGCAGGTTAGTCTTGAACTTAAAGGCTGTGAGTCAAATGTGGAAGCAAGGTTTAATCCTAGCCTTTTGAGCTGGGTTCTAGAAAATCTATTACGAAACTCTGTTGACGCCATGGAAGGAAAGGGCTCGATTTCGATAACTGTTTCTCAATCGAAAAACAACGTACTTGTTGATGTTCAGGACACAGGAAAGGGCATCTCTCGATCTGACGCTGCGAATGTTTTTGCCCCAGGATTTACAACCAAAAAACGCGGATGGGGGTTAGGCCTTTCACTCACCAAAAGAATCATTGAAGAATACCACGGCGGTAAAATTTCGCTTTTAAAATCAGAACCAGGGGTAGGCACAACCTTCAGAATCACATTAAACACGGATGCCAAATAAAATTGCAGTTACAGGGACAGGACGATCGGGAACAAATTTCTTTGCGGCCGTCCTCACAGAACTAGGCAAAGACGTAAAGCACGAAGCAATGGGCTCGGACGGAATTGCATCGTGGTGCTTAGTTGCAAATGTTGAGGATGCGGTTTACGGTCCAGGAGGAGCGACATTAAACGACGACTTCGTCGTAGGACATCAAGTTAGACACCCGCTAAAAGCGATTGGTTCACTGACAACATTCAATAAATCTAGCTGGAAATACATCAGAGCAAACTCACCTGAATTGCCACGAAAAATCATGCACAGGGCAATGGTGCATTGGCTTGATTGGAACAGTCGCGCTGTCGATATGGCGTCACACACATGGAAGCTAGAAGACCTAGAGAGAACTCAGCCTGCAATTTTGAGCAATCTTGGGTGGGAGGTGAGTGCAGAAGATTGGTCTAGCGCCTATAAGCGAGCAAGACACGGCGCCAACACAGGGGCGTCTCGTGCCAATAACTCCCTATTCAACCCCAAAGTTGGCCCCATAACTCAATGGCGTCGATATGTTTATAATAACAGGAAGGAGCCGGTTTCTTGGGAAGAATTGTCTAAAATTGATGTGGGACTTACTCGTGAAATCCAAGACTTCGCACACTCGCTTGGCTACGAAATCTAAAAAATGAGAGTTAGCCTTTTTCATAAAATTATCCCAAGCTTTATCCGCATTCCGCTTGCTGTAATTTTAAGAAAAACCGGGATTTCCACAGCTGTCCAGTCTGCACTGTGCCTTTCTGAAGCAAGAAGTCTGGCGAGGGTTTTTAAGCCGTCTGGCGTGAACCACGACTTGAGCAAGGTTTTAATTGTTTGTGCGCACTTCAACCATTTGGACTGGCTTCCGGGATGCGTAGATTCAGTCTTAGCCCAAACCCATCAAAACTTCCAGCTCATCATCGTTGACGATAGCTCAACTGCTGACGGCGCTGAAACAGCCCTAACGACTCAAGCAGCCCGCGACCCTCGTGTTAAGGCAATTCAACTTGAAGAAAATTCTGGAGCATATGTTGCGAGAAATACTGCTCTCGAAGCTGCCGATAACGATTGGACGCACATAACATTTATTGATCCGGATGACTTGGCTTATCCAGGTTGGTTATCTCACAACCTTGAAGTTCTAGGTGGCAATGAGGGTAGCGTAAGGCCTGTTTTGGAGCGTTGGACCCCAGACTTAAAAAAAATGAAGTCAATGTACTTTGGGTTTTGCCAGGCATTACACTCAAGGGATGCATTTGAAAAAGCAGGTGGATTTCTTCCTGTTAGAGTTTCTGGAGATGCTGAACTACTTCTAAGGCTTTCAAAGCTTGCTGAAGCTAGTGATACAACTTTAGTGAAGTCATTTAAGCCGTCACAGAAAATGAGGCTTCACCGAGGCTCGGCATCCCAAACATCTTTAAACGAAAGAAAGAGGTGGCTAGAAGGCAGGTCTCGCGAACTCGACAATACCAAATCCTATTACGAAACTCCCTTCACTTCTCCGTGGCGAGATTGTAAACTCTGATGTACTTTTGCGCTCCCCATTTGCCCGAATGGCGGAATTGGTAGACGCGCACGACTCAAACTCGTGTTCCGTAAGGAGTGTGGGTTCGATTCCCACTTCGGGTACAAAGCCGCGAGAGCGGCTTTTTTGTTGCGAGACACTTCCAACCCACAAGACTCATTGCATTGCAACTGAGCAGAGAGAATGAGGGGGGATAATCTCGCTTAGCTCTCACTCATTCTCGAAGCGAAGAAAGATGCGCAGCACCTGAGGCTTGTGGTTTTTAAAAGAAGATCTGATCTAAAAATGTCCACTCAACGGACAATTGTACAACTGCTTCCACTAGGATTCATCGACTCTCGCGAAGCGAGATATCGGCAACGAATTCGAAAATTTAGCTCTATCTTATTACACGAACTTAACTAGTTGTGTACATGAAAACCACCCCGAAATATCTTTTGGTAGCATTGCTAATTATTGTAGTTCTATCGACTTACTTCATCAACTACAAGACGGAACAAAGCTTAATTTCTACAACCTTGATAGTAGGGATTTCTTTGTTAATGCCTTGGCTAATCATGAAAAGGTTTAGCAAAAAAGAAGGCTAAATAACCCTCCTTGCCAACCATCCCAAAGCCAGTCCGCTAAAGATGTCAAAGACATGATGCTGGTGAACCAACACTACTGAAAAACAGATTGCAATTAGCCAGGTCCAGGCGAGGAGTTTGAGTGGTGCACGGGCGGTTTGGTCTACAAAAAACACAACAGCCACGTAGGAGAATGCAACGTGGAGAGATGGAAATAAATTGGTGGGTTTGTCAAGAACAAACAGCAAGTCATACAGTGGCTTAAACACTCCAGCGTCTTCAGCACGAGTATAGCCCAGCTCCCCTGGAAACAGCACAAAACACACTGCAGCGACAACGGCGCAAAATACCATGCTGTAACTCAAATTAGTTAGATCCTCACGAGTCTTTGACGTGAGAAACACGAGCACAAGAAGGCCATAAAAAGATGAGTAAATCAAGATCATCCAAGGGATGAGGGCAATCTCAAGCTCCCAATCAAAGTACATCTTATAGCTTCCCTCAAAGCCATCTGTAATTCTGTTTGTAATCAGATACAATCCAGTGCAAGCAGCCAATGTTCCAGCACCCCAAATCGTGTTTTCTTTCAAACTCTCATTCATTCCTACAAGCTAGAGATTATATCACGACGAAACAATCTCAGAAAGCCCTACCTTTAGAGGAAACACACAGATATGAAAAAGCTTATTCATTTTCTTTTTGTAGCAACATTACCCGTGGTTGCCTTGACGCAATCATTAAACGCCCCTTTAGTTCAAGCTGGAGACTATTTTTCAATTGCCGTAGGGGAGCCTCAAGATCCGGGAGAGGCTGGGGCTAATATGGTTTGGGATTACACGGGCTTGACGGCGTTACAGAATTATAATGGACAGATTGTTCCGTCAGTTCCGTCGACATACCAAGACGATTATCCAGACGCATCGTGGATTATGGAATTAGTTGGAAATCAGTACTACTACAATTTTGGCCCTGAAACATTTGAATACTTTGGAGGGGTTGAAAACGGGATTAGCTACCCATATCAAGACCCAGAGCTGTTTTACTCATACCCTTTTGAATTCGAATCAACACATTCTGATGAATCGTTTAACTCTCTAACAATTCAGGGGTTGGCAGTAGAAAGGTCGACTTCTACATTATCAGCCAATGACGGTCATGGTACATTGAACATGCCCAATGAGCAGGTTTACGAGGATGTATTCAGAATCAGGACGCATCGTGTAATTGAGGATAGCTCTATAACCGGATTGTCAACTACAGAAGTGGTTCAAACGATGTTTATACAAAATGGAATTGCTGTGCCCGTAATCACGCATACAACACTGATTATCACCACGACAGCAGGAACAGATGAATACGAATTTTTAGAATTCATGCAGAGCTATGCTGTTGAAGTTGGCGTCGTGGAGCCAGACTTGTTTGCGATGTATCCGAATCCGTCGACAGAGAGGGTTACTATTAAGTGGGTAAACAGCGTAGATGTAATTGAGGTTTACGATGGCTCAGGAAGACTTGTCGAAAGCGTAAGTCATTACCCAGGTCTAAACGTAACGGGTATTGATGTCAGCGACTGGAACCCTGGGGTATACACAGTTAGCCTAACAAGTGGTGAACATGTAACGACAAAAAAGCTAGTTGTAGAATAAGCTTAGTAAGCTCTTTCAGTCCTTCCTTCCATGAAGTAAACAAACGCCTTGTTTACGACTCTTCGCCCTCCAGGTGTCGGGTAGTTGTCCGTGAAGTACCAATCACCAGTGTGATCTGGACAGGCTTTGTGTAACCCTTCAATGCTTTGGAATATGATCTTCACCTCAGCACCCATTCCTCTAGGAGTTAATAGCTCTGAGATGCGGTCTGAAATTTCGTCAGAAGAGAAGGGTTCATAGATAGCCTTAACGGGGTTTTGGATTTCGTCAGAAAGAGGTTTTTCAAGCTCCTTTAAACAAGCTTCGTAAGTCTCGTCTAGGATGTGTCCCATTCCTTTTTCTACGAGTAAAGACACGGCAGCCTGGAAGGCGATGAAGTCGCCCATTTTGGCCATGTCTATTCCGTAACAATCAGGATAGCGAATTTGTGGAGCACTTGATGCAACAACGATTCTCTTAGGGTTTAATCTGTCTAGAATTCTTAGAATGGATTTCTTAAGAGTAGTTCCACGGACAATGCTGTCGTCTATAACAACAAGGTTGTCTACTCCAGGATTTACAGTTCCGTATGCAATGTCATAAACGTGGGCAACGAGGTCGTCTCTAGTGGCGTCCTCGCTAATGAAAGTTCTAAGCTTAGCGTCCTTTATGGTAATCTTTTCAGCTCGAGTTCTTTCTTTTAAGATGCTTTCAATTTCTTCAGCAGAGGGGTTGTTGCCAAGGCCTTTAATCCTCTCAATCTTGCTTCTGTTAAGCCTGTCTTCAAGACCTTTGATTAATCCGTAAAAGCAAACCTCGGCTGTATTGGGGATGAAACTAACAACAGTGTTGTCGAGATCGTGTTCAACAGCTTCGAGAACTTGTGAAACAACACCTTCTCCCAATGCTTTTCTCTCCTCGTAAATGTCTTTGTCGTTTCCTCTGCTGAAATAAATACGCTCGAAACTGCAAGCAGCTCTTTCGCTAGGCTCAATGATTTTTTCAAGAGATGTGCTTCCGTTGCGCCTTATTATGAGCGCGTGACCAGGAGTAACCTCAACAACGTCCTCTGCTTTGAGATTGAACGCAGTTTGGATTACAGGACGCTCGCTAGCTGCGACAACGATCTCGTCGTCTTCGTACCAATAGGCAGGTCTAATACCGTTAGGATCTCTAAGAACAAATGCGTCGCCATGGCCTAAAAGTCCACACATGGCGTATCCACCATCAAAATCAGAAGCTGAAGAACGAAGAACATTCCCTAAATCTAGGGTGTCGGCAATTTTTTCTGAAATCGATCTGTTATCGAGTCCTTGTGACTTGAGGTCGTCAAAAAGGGTTTGGTTTTCTACATCTAGATAATGACCAATCTTTTCAAGAACAGTTACGGTGTCAGACTTTTGCTTAGGATGTTGGCCTATTTGAATTAACACCTCAAAAAGCTCGTCTACATTAGTCATGTTGAAATTGCCAGCAACGACTAAATTTCTAGTTCGCCAGTTGTTCTGCCTTAAAAAAGGATGACAATTTTCAATATCGTTTTTCCCATAAGTTCCATATCTCAGATGGCCCAGAGACAACTCGCCCGTGAAGGCAAAGTTCTGTTGCAAGTAATCGGCATCGCTCAATTGATCAGCATTCAAGCCCTCAAAACGGCTCATGATTTTGCCAAAAGCGTC
>MDTD01050279.1_pt1 | contig 30240 bp, 29 predicted proteins | sample 811221 | NCBI WGS metagenome assembly MDTD01 (sample SAMN05326646, study PRJNA326480) | marine metagenome | isolation source: seawater | place: Pacific Ocean: South West | collected 2011 | reverse complement strand
CTGGTTAATTTTGCTTGCATTTGGAATTGTGAAATGATCCTCAAGATTAAAGTTTTCCCAAGGATTGCTAAGAAGATTGAAAGAAAGAATTATGAAAGCTAGAAACATGAATAAATTTTTCATATTGTTAGTGTTGCTTACGAACGTTTTATTTTCAACATTATTTTCGACTCCCTCCATCCCTACCATTATTCGATAATAAAATATCTTGTTAATATATAAATTATTATGGAACCTGATTTTAGAGCCCTACAAGTCTTAGCAGAAGTATCTCTTGGAATAGTAGGTTTTTCTGCAATTCTTATAGGTTTGAGTCGCTCCAAGGATGGTTTTAGCAAACCTGATAATTTTCGTATTCAGTTACTAACTTTTTCAGCTTTTGGCGCAATGTTTTGTGCATTATTACCATTTGCGATATTTAATGAGGATAATCTCGAGATCGGCTGGTATATTTCAAGTTGGGCTTTGTGTATTTATTCAATTATGGGACTTTTAATTTTTCCACCAAGAGTGCTTAAGCTAAGACAAGATGGTTTCAAAGATTTATTTCCAATTCAAATAGTAACTCTCCAAATAGGGATTTTAATTGTAAATTTTTCTCTATCAGGTTTGATGGTTCTAGATTTAATCGAGCAAAAAAATAATGTTTACTTATTTTGCTTAATCCTTTTTGTTGTTCAAAGCACAGTAGCCTTTATTAGAACTATGTTTGTAAGGGTAAAATAAGAGAGAAAAAAAGGGAGATTACCCCCTTTTTTATCTACACTCAAAAAAATTAGAATCTCACATTAACTGAGGCATTTACGTTCATGCCAGGTTCTGAGAGAAGGTCTAGGTTGGCAGCGTCCACAGCCAGTCCATTGACACTTCCCCACTTCCAATATTTTTGATCTGTTAAGTTTCTTACACCAGCTTTAAGTGTGATGTTCTCATTTACCTTGAAACTTGAAAATACATCATAAATTGTATAACTAGGTAGAGTTAGGCAGGCACTTCCAGATCGTCCGCATGTTGCTGGAAGGCCTGTAGTGCTTTGATCGATTCTAGTCATATATCCAGAAAATCTAAAGCGATTATTGTTTGATTTCCAATTGAAATTAACAATCATTTCAGCAGGATTAATTGATGTTAGATTCTCGTTATTTTTCTCACCATTACTACTGTTATAACCAAATGAAATATCAAGGTTGTCATTTAATACTGTGTCGAACGAAACTTCGTATCCATCAATAGTCACTTCATCAAGATTTCTGTACTGGAATAACATGACACCTCTATTACTGAAACCTGCAAAGGCAGAATCGATGAAATTTTCATACTCATTGGTATATGCAGCCACTGAAAAACGTGAATAATCAAAATTTGCTCTTACCCCAATTTCATAGCCACTACTTGTTTCGGACTCTAGGTTTGGATTACTGATTATTGCATAGTTTCTTGCAAAGTTTGTGAAACTTAAATTTGCTGATTCATAATCTGGGCTTCTAAAACCTTCAGCGTACTGCACAAAAGCACTAAATCTATCTCCTAAATCTTGAAGCAAGCCTACTTTCAATGAAGTCTCGCTGTCATCAATTTCAGCAACATCAGTGCTCACAGCCGTATTAGTATAGAGTCTATCTACATTTGGATTGAGTTCATGATTATCAAACCTCACACCCAACACTCCCGTTGTACTCTCAGACAATGTCACTCTATCACTCAAGTAAAACCCAGTTCTAACTGTTTCAGTGTCAGGGAAAGTCTTCCCAGGGTACTGTTCACCATCGACCAAAGTTGAAACTTCCCTTGTAATCAAATTTGTTTCAGAACTATTACGATACCTTTGTGTATCGAGAGTTTCTGTATTAAACCCATAAACTATGTCATGAATCATTCTTTCCCCAAATTTTAGTTGTTTATTCATTTCAAAAGTTATCCCTGAAATGGACTGATTAAACTGAAAATCTCTAAACACGGCCATTGGCATTGGTGGAGCAGGGGGCCCAAAATTAGACATTGTCAAAACTAGTCTTTGTTTGTTTGTAATTTGTTGTTGTTCTGTTTCTTGTTTATAAAGCTTTATACTTCCTACATCAAAAAAACTGTTACCAGAAAAGTCATATGAAAAGCTTAGTCTCTCTCTACTGCCTTCATCATCTCCAAGAGATGATGTTGTAGTTATGAGTCGAGGGAAATAAGCACCTGAAGTTCCCAAATCTGTATTTAAAATCCAGTCACCCGACCAAGTTTGTTTATCAAACGTAATAGATAATGCTATAGCTTCTGTGAATTTATATTTAACCTTACTTATGAAGCTTTTTCCATCGCCAGTAAAAGGGTTTGAAGCAGAATCAGTAATATCGTCATGAAGTTTCATTTCTGACCTGTCGCGATTGGCAACCTGTATGTATGCTCCCACACCATCAAAAGCAAATCCACCAAGCATTGCAACTTTTGTATGTTCAGTATCTGCATGATGAGCATATGTTCCAGAAAAGAAAGCACCATCACCAGTCACAAAGTCAAATGGATCTTTAGTAATATAAGAGATAGCTCCAGCCATTCCATCTGAACCATACAAAGCAGAGCTGGGCCCTTTAAGTATTTCAACTTTTTTTAGAAGCTCCGGATCAACAACATCTCTACCATATCCTGTATAGGAGTCAGAAACCCTAACGCCATCGATAAGTATATTTACCCTTGTTCCTCCAAGCCCCCTTATAGAAACTCCATCATTATAATATCTGCCGTAGGCTGTATCAGTCGATACACTAACTCCAACAGTCTTGCTTAAAACATCTCCAATATCAGCTACTATTCTGTCTTCCATATCTTCTTGGGTGATCAAAGCAACTGATCCAATAACTTCACTAAGTACAACTGGAACTTTTGAGGATATTACGACAACCTCTTCTACATCCTCTTCTTGACCTTTTAAATCGAAGCAAGTTGCTAAGATCAGAGGGATTAAAATCAAATAACGCTTTATAAACATAATATTCTACCTTAATTTCTGAGAATGATTCTCATTTACACTAGTTAATGATTATCATTTACAAAGTGAAAGAAATCAATACAATTTGATCATGGATCTTAAGAAAAAAATTCTTTTATTTATCTTTGCAGCTGAACTTGCCGCCGATTGTGAGCAAGCAGAAGATCCTTCAAGAGTAATAGTAGCTGGAGGTTCGCTCACAGAAATAATTTTTTTTCTTGAAGAAGAAACAGTTTTAACTGCAGTAGATATAACGTCTAACTATCCTGAATCAGCTACTTCTTTGCCATCAATCGGATACGTAAGAGCACTCTCAACAGAGGGTATTCTTTCACTTAATCCTACCCTAATTCTTGGAGAAGAGGACATGGGGCCACCACTTGTTGTTGATCAAATCAAATCAACTGGTGTAGATCTCAGAGTCATTGAGGAGGATTACTCATTGAATAGCATCAAAAATAAGATCATTTGTGTTGCGAAAATTTTAGGTATTGAAAAAAAGGGGGAGCAAATCTTTCGTGAAAAACTTAATAACACCATTATCGACTTACAAACATTAAGCCTTGTTAACCAAAACAATTTAAAAAAAGTTTTAATTATTTTAAGTATGGATGGCACGTCTCCAATAGTTGCAGGCAAAAATACATCTGCAAATGGTTTTATTGAAATGATGGGAGCTGAAAATGCTGTAACCAGTTTTGATGGTTGGAAGCCAGTAGGAGCAGAATCGATCATTCAGATGAATCCAGATATGGTTATTATTACAGAGAGAGGAATAAGAAATTTTGAATCAATTAATGAATTTATTGAAAAAACTTCCCTCGGATTCACTTCTGCTGGGAAAAATGGAAAAATTTTTGCTTTAGATGGCATGAAAATGTTAGGTTTCGGGCCAAGATCGCCTGACACCGCACTAGAGCTAGCAAAAATAATCAATTAGCGTGTTCGAATTAATATCTAAATTCAATAAATTAAAATTTATTAGTAACTTACAGTTATTAATAATATTAATACTTGTTGTTGTTCTATTTATTTCTTTATACCTTGGTATTTCTCTTGGTAGTTTTCAAATTTCTTTTTTTGATTATTTATTTGGGAATGACTCAAAACTTCAGCAACGAGTATTTGAGGAGATTAGATTGCCTAGAGTTTTTCTAGCAGGAATAGTTGGTGCAAGCTTAGCTTTGTCAGGCGCCTCATTACAAGGTTTATTTAGAAATCCTCTTGCTGATCCAGGTTTAATTGGAGTTTCGGCTGGCGCAGCCCTCGGTGCAACTTTGGTAATTGTTTTGGGGTCAAGTTGGGTGCCAAGTTATATATTTGGTCCATTTATTCTTCCTCTTTCAGCAATAGTAGGAGCAGCATTTGTTATTTATCTGCTTTATTTATTTACAAAGGGCTTTGGATATAGTGGTATCACATACATGCTTTTAGTAGGAATAGCAGTAAACGCATTGGCTTCTGTAGGCATTGGGATACTAACTTTCATAAGCACTGATTCAGAATTGAGGGGCCTTACGTTTTGGACTATGGGGAGCTTTGGTGCAGCAAATTGGCTTTTGGTTTTACCTGCTTATATTTTCATAATTCCAGCATTCATTTGGCTGCTAAATTCAGCAAGAAAGCTCGATTTGCTTCAGCTTGGTGAACCAGAAGCAATTAGGCTTGGAGTTGATGTAAGAAGTTTAAAATTTAAGGTGATAATAACTTCAGCAATTGTAGTGGGAATAAGTGTTTCTTTATCAGGTATGATCGGATTTGTTGGATTAGTGGTGCCGCATCTGGTCCGTTTAATTGGAGGAGTTAATCATAATTATTTGATACCGGCATCAATTATTTTTGGGTCATCAATAATGATCATTGCCGATCTTTTATCAAGGGTATTGATACAACCTGCCGAACTACCAGTTGGACTTCTTACAAGTGCAATCGGTGCACCCTTTTTTCTGTGGTTAATATTAAGAGTTAAAAAAACATGAGTATTGTTGGAAAAAATATTTCATATGAAATAAATGGAGCCAAGATTTTAAAAAATATTGATTTTAAGCTTAATCAAAATGAAATAGTGTCAATTATTGGCCCTAATGGTGCGGGAAAGTCTACACTTTTAGGATTGTTAGCAGGGGACATCCTTCCGACATCCGGCAAAGTTTTCTATCAAGGAAGAGAATTGGAATCTATAAGTATTCAAGATCGAGCCTTTTTAAGAAGTGTTATGTCTCAATCTCAACAAATTATTTTTGACTACTCAGTCAGAGAAATAATAGAGATGGGCTGGATAGAAAGAGGCATTGCTAAATATTCGGGAAATTTTTCTCAAGCTGTAACAAATATTGCAGATGAGTGCGATCTTAAAAAGTTGTTACACAGAAAATTTAATGTTTTATCAGGTGGAGAACAAAGGAGGGTTCATTATGCTAGAACAATTTTACAGCTTTGGAGACACTCTAATTCTAATGATGAAAGATATATGTTTCTTGATGAGCCTACTGCAAATCTCGATTTATATTATGAATTAAAATTAATGAATTCTATAAAAGAGAAGGCTAAAGAAGGATATGGGATTGGGCTAATTGTTCACGATTTAAATCTAGCCTCAATTTTTTCAGATAAAGTGTTATTACTTAAAAATGGTGAATGTATATCATATGGGGAGCCATCTGAAGTTTTAACGGCAAAAAAACTAACAGAAGTATATGGGATTCCTATGAAAGTTAACGATAGAACAAAAAGAATCACGTATTATTAAGCAATGAGCAAAGAAAAATACGAGATTGAAGCAATGAAATTATTAAGAACTTCGACAGAAGGAGTTCTTTCTACAATTTCCGTACAAAATAAAGGTTTTCCTTTCGGAAGTTTTTCAACCTTTTGTACGGACCGAGATAGATCAATATTGATCTATGCAAGTGATCTTGCACAGCACACAAAAAACATCCTTCAAAATCAAAAGGTTTCCTTCACATTATTTTCTTTAACCAAAGAGGCCGATAAACAAGATAGTAAGCGTTTGACCTTACAGGGATGCATGAAGAAGGTCTCGGATGATGAATATGATGTCTGCAAACAGAGGTTTCATAGATTTTTTCCAAAGAGTAAAGCCTATGAAAACATGCATGACTTTAATGTTTACAAGATTTCAATTAAACACGCAAGATGGATTGGCGGGTTCGGGCAAATTGCATGGCTTAAAGAGGATAAATGGAAGGAGCATAAACCAAAATGGTCCAGACAAGAGACTGAAATTGTTCAACACATGAATGAGGATCATCAAAATGTTGTAATTTCTGCATTACACGCACAACACAATATCAAAGATAAAGAAGCTCGAATGGAATGCCTTACAATTGACGGATATTACGTAAAATCAAAACAAAACCTTTTTTTTGTATCTTTTGAAGAACCAGTTTTGATTATGAAAAATTATAGAGAAGCTTTAGTGAATCAGGCAAAAAAATATAGATCTTTTGAGCTATAAATTCCTTGATAAAACATAAATAGATCATATGTATTAATATAAATTATATTTATAATATGAAATCTTTTGAAAAAACTGAAAGCTCAAACATATCAGACAATTTCGCATACTCAATGACCATGTTTTTTAGATTTATAGCTGATACATTTTTTGCTAAAAGGTATGGACACAGAGCTGTTGTGTTAGAAACAGTTGCGGGTGTTCCAGGCATGGTTGCAGGGATGTGGATGCATTTTAAAAGTTTGAGATCTATGAAAACTGGTTATGGTTCACATATTAGAGAAATGCTTGCTGAAGCAGAGAACGAAAGAATGCATCTGATGTTTTTTATAGAAATAGCAAAGCCTAATATGTTTGAACGAGCACTTGTAATGTTTGCACAAATGATTTTTGGAGCATTTTATTTTTTCATGTACGTTTTTTTTACCAAAACAGCTCATAGAATGATAGGTTTTTTTGAAGACGAAGCAGTCAAAAGCTATTCAGATTATCTAACCCTTATTGAAGAGGGAAAAATAGAAAATGTGAAAGCACCAAGAATAGCTATCGAATATTACAATTTACCAGATGACGCAAGATTAGTTGATCTTGTTAAATGTGTAAAAGCTGATGAAGAGCATCATAGTGAAATTAATCATAAATATGCAGACGAGGAAATAGGATGAAAAATTTAATATTATACGTCGTTTTAATTTGGAGCTTTGCTATAAGTGGCGAAGAGTATGAAGTGAAGATGTTAAACTTTGGAAATGATGGCTCGATGGTATTCGAACCAGGATTTTTAAAAGTTAATGTTGGAGATACAGTGCATTTTAAGTCTGTTGATATGGCTCATAACTCAGAATCAAGTACTGGTTTGATACCTGTAAATGCTTCAGGCTGGAAAGGAAATATAAATGAGGACATTAGCATAACTCTTACAGAAGAGGGTGTTTATGTGTACCAATGCACTCCACACTTAATCTTGGGAATGGTGGGTGTAATTCAAGTAGGAAGCCCAACCAACATAGATCAAATAAAGGAAAATTTAGGCAGCTTAACGTTTGCAGTGAATGCAGAGAGGTTGCAGGGCTACATAGATCAAGTGAATTAAAATGTTTGATTCGATTCCAATATTCATATCTGGTTTAATCACAGGAATGATTATTTTCCAGACATCTGTAATCGCCCCATCAGTTTTTAAAACTCTTTCTGAAGAGGGAGCAGGCCCCTTTCTAAGATCGATTTTTCCAAAATTATTTTTAATAATTTTAGTTCTAGGAGCTTTTCAAGCAATATTATCTATAATACAGGCCTCAATCACTTTAACAGTAGTTGGATTTATTACGTTCACTTCCATGCTTATTTCTTATTTAATAGTGCCTGCAACAAATAAGGCTAGAGACGAAAATGACCAGAAGAGCTTTAAACGACTTCATCTAATAAGTGTTATCTTGACTGTAATTGTCCTGCTAACAAACATTCTGTTTATTTTTGTAAACTAATTTTTATAAAACATATATAGGATATTTATCTGAAGAAAAAAATATTTAAAAATGACTTAAAGGAAGGATTTCTAAATGAAAACAGAAGACATTAATAACTTAGCAGAGCATTTCTTTGAAAAATGCCCTACAGAGGCTCGAAACTTTTTCCATCAAATTTTAGAAAAGCTAGAAAAAATTGATAAGAGAATTGATAAATTAGAGTCTAAACTAAATAACTTTAGCTAAATAAATCTCTAGCTACAAGTTCTAACATTATTTCAGATGTGCCACCATAAATTTTCTGAATTCTAGCATCTGCAAATGCTCTGGAGATTGGATATTCTTTCATGTAGCCGTAACCTCCAAACAGTTGTAGGCATTCATCTGCCATTTTGCATTGTGCTTCTGTGGCTGCCACTTTAGCCATTGACGCTGTTGCAGCATCGAGCTTGCCTTCAGCAAACAACCCGACACACTCTCTAATGAAAGCCTTATTTAAACGTAGTTCTGTTTGAAGTTTTGCCATCTTGAACCTTGTGTTTTGAAAAGTTGAAAGTTCTTTACCAAAAGCTTTTCTTTCCGAGACATATTTTTTTGTAATATCCATCATATAATCCATTGCTGCAACGGCACTCATTGCTAGTGCTAAGCGCTCGCGTGGAAGTTCTGTCATTAATGTAATGAAACCTTGATCAACTTCTCCAAGAATTGCAGAATCAGGTACCTCGACTTCATCAAAAAAAAGCTCAGAGGTATCAGACGAATGTAGACCAAGCTTTTCAAGATTTCTTCCACGAGAAAACCCTTTTAAAGATGTGTCCACCATAAACAACGAAACACCAGAGGAACCTTTTACATTTGGGTTAGTTTTAGCGACAGTAATTATAAAATCTGCATGTTGACCATTAGTAATAAAAGTTTTAGATCCGCTTAAAACCCAACCACCATTTTGTTTTTTTGCCTTTGTCTGAATTCCTTGCAGGTCACTTCCTGCAGCAGGCTCTGTCATTGCAATTGCTCCAACTAATTCACCTGATACCATTTTTGGTAAGTATTCTAATTTCTGGTTCTCACTACCACGATTGAGTATATAGTGCGCAACAATATCCGAGTGAACACTCATACCGACAGCTATAGAGCCGTAATTTCCGCACGCCACACCACAAGGAATATTCAAAGCCATTTCTGCATCTGCACCATGACCGCCATACTTTTCAGGTATATCAACACAAAGCAATCCTGCTTGACCTAATTTGTTCCATAATTCCCTTGGAAAAATTCCTTCCCTTTCCCATTTATCGTAATCAGGAGCTATTTCAGTTTCACAAAACTTCGTAATTGTTGTTTGCATTAAAGATAAATCTTCGCGTTTTGTATTTAAAGAAAAGTTCATGTCTTGGCCTTGTGTAATTATATTTTATAATAAAGACTTAACAAAGGATGTAAAAATGACAAAAAAAGTAATAGTTGCAGGTGTTGGAATGATACCTTTTAAAAAACCAGGTTCTAGTGAAAATTATAATATTATGGGAGAAAAAGCTGCAAGAGCTGCTCTCGATGATGCCGGACTTGACTATAAATTAGTGCAACAAGCATATGTTGGTTATGTTTATGGTGATTCAGCAGCAGGACAAGCTGCTTTATATGGTGTTGGACTAAGTGGCATTCCCATTTTTAATGTAAATAATTACTGCTCAACTGGTTCATCAGCTTTATATCTTGCCAGACAGGCTGTTCAATCTGGCACTATTGATTGTGCAATTGCACTTGGATTTGAGCAGATGACACCTGGTGCTTTGGATATACTTTTTGAGGATAGACCTAACCCGCTAATGCGATTCTATGATGAGATGAAAAGTCTTCAAGGGTTTGACGAATCTGTTCCCTGGGCTGCTCAATTCTTTGGTGGAGCGGGTCTGGAACACATAAAAGAATATGGCACCTCAGTTGAAACGCTTGCCAAGATTAGAGTGAAAGCAAGCAAGCACGCTTCTAAAAATCCATTTGCGATTTTCAATAAAGAAGTTTCAGAAGAAGAAGTTTTGGGCTCACCAATGATATTTGATCCTTTAACAAGACTTCAATGTTGTCCTCCTTCATGTGGATCTGCAGCTGCAATAATATGTTCAGAATCTTTTGCAAAGGCACATAATATTAATGATGACATTTTTATTGCTGGACAAAGCATGACTACCGATTATGACTCAACTTTTGCAGATCATGACATGAGAAAGGTAGTTGGATATGACATGGCCAAACAAGCTGCATATGAAGTTTATGAAGAAACAGGCATCTCTCCTAAAGATGTAAAAGTCTGTGAGCTTCATGATTGTTTTACTACGAATGAGCTTATTTCTTATGAAGCTTTAGGTCTAGCAGATGAAGGGGAGGCGGAAAAGTTTGTAGTAGATGAACAAAATACTTATGGTGGTCAATGTGTTACAAATCCAAGTGGAGGCCTGCTTTCCAAAGGACATCCATTAGGAGCTACAGGATTAGCACAATGCTATGAGTTAGTTAACCAATTAAGAGGCAATGCAGGCAACAGACAAGTTCCTGGAGTAAAGTTGGGTCTTCAGCACAATCTTGGTTTAGGCGGTGCTTGTGTGGTTACTCTTTACCAATCTTCAAGCTGATATGTTCAATCCTAAATTCGTTGGACACTCATTTCCTACAAAAACTATAAAGGTAGAGGAGGGTAAGCTTAAATTTTTTTCAAAAACAATAGGCGAAACTAATCCGATATATTTTGATAAAGATGCTGCTAGCAAAGCAGGTTATAGGTCTTTATTGGCTCCTCCGACATATTCTTTTAGCCTAACCCTAGAGGATGATTCCTTAGAAGATAAATATGTTCCTTTGGGTATGGATTTAGGCAAGCTATTGCATGGAGCACAAAAATTTGAGTACTTCAAAGAAATATGTGCTGAAGATACAGTGACTATTGATGCAAAGATTGTTGATATATTCCAAAAAAAAGGAGGTGCTTTAGATTTTTTGATTGAAAAACAAGTCATAAAAAACACTAATGGCGAAATTTTGGCTGTTCTAACACAAACATTCATTATGAGGCACTAAATGGATAGAAATATGAAAGAATTAAATGTCGGAGACGTATTGGAGCCATTGAATCAAGAGCCTATATCGAGAAAAACTTTGGCATTATTTGCTGGAGCCTCTGGCGATCATAACCCAATTCATATAGATACAGATTTTGCGAAATCTGTAGGTTTAGATGATGTTTTTGCTCATGGGATGTTGGGTATGGCATATCTAGGGCAATTGTTAACTTTATTTACGGAGCAAAAAAATTTGCGCTCTTATTCTGTTAGATTCAACTCGATTACACAGGTAGGAGCGGAGCTTAAGTGCTCAGGGAAAGTGACTGAAATCTTTGAAGAAAATGATGAACGGCTTTTGAGATTAGAATTATCGGCAACTGATCAGAACAATGATGTAAAATTATCAGGTGACGCTGTAATAGCACTTTGATTTTCAAATTATGAGCAAAGAAGTAAAAGATTTTTTTTCCACTTATAGTGATTTTGTTAAAAAAGTTACTAGTGAACCTAGCCTTGATATTGAAGCTCTCAAAAGAAGTATGCAAGAAATTGAGGATAAATCATCTATTGAATCAGCTCGACTAATGACAGCTGCACTTGGTCTTGGTAGTGAGTCTGGTGAATTTGTTGAAATAGTTAAAAAGATGTTTCTTCAAGGTAAGCCCCCTTCGCAAGACAATATCTTCCATATGAAAAGGGAGCTAGGAGATATAATGTGGTATTGGATCACAGCATGTTCAGCTCTGAATCTTGACCCTTTTGAAGTAATAAGTGAAAACCAAAAAAAACTTGAATCACGTTATGGCGAGCAGTTTGAGATTAAAAAAAGTGAAGTTAGGAAAAAGGACGATCTTTAATCTCTTGAATTTCTAAAGTTCCTGACTTATTAAAAAAACATAAATGAGTATTGAAGATTTTAAGGTAGAAATCCCAGAAGAGGATATTTCAAATTTAAAAAAAAGAATTTTGCTAACTAGATGGCCAGATGAGCTAAATACTAAAAAATGGGCTTTAGGCACAAAGTTAGATTTTCTTAAAGAGCTTGTAAAGTATTGGGCAGAAGATTTTGACTGGCGAAAACATGAAGAGCAACTTAACCAAATAGGCAGCTACAAATTTAAAACTAGTGAGGGCTTAAGAGTTCATTTTCTCCATTCTAAATCAAAAAATAGCGGAGCTATTCCATTGTTAATGACTCACGGTTGGCCAGGAAGCGTTCAAGAATTTATTAAAATCATTCCAATTTTAAATAATGGCATAGATGGCATTAGTTTTGATGTGGTTTGTCCTTCTATCCCAGGGTATGGTTTTTCAGATAAACCCAAGGATTTTGGAATGAGTTCTGAAAAGGTCGCTCCTTTATTTAATGAATTAATGATCAATCTGGGATACGAAAAGTACATAGCTCAAGGTGGAGATTGGGGAGCAACAATTAGTAAGTGGATTGCTGAGCTATACCCAAAAAACTGTATCGGGCTTCACCTTAATTTAGTCCCTGCCTTTCCACCATCAAACGAAAATATTACTGATGGTTTAAGCAAAGAGGAAATAAAAGGCTTAGAAAATTTTGAGAAATATCAGAAGACAGGACTGGGTTATTATCAAATTCAAATGACCAAACCCCAATCACTTGGATATGCATTAAATGACTCGCCAGCTGGTTTAGCAGGATGGATAGTTGAAAAATTTCACTCTTGGACAAACGATGATCTTGATAGAATTGTAATTAATAATGATGAAGTTTTGGCAATCGTTTCTTTATATTGGTATACACAATCAATTACCTCTTCAATGAGGTTGTACTTTGAAAATGGAATTATCTCGTTCTCTCCTAATTATGTTGAAACACCAACAGGTGGAATAATATTTGATAAGGAAATTGTAAGACCCCCCAAAGCATGGGCACAGAAAATTTATAATATAGTGCATTGGAGCAATGCTGAAGGTGGACATTTTGCTGCGATGGAAAACCCTGAAACTTTAGCAAATGATATTGTAAGTTTTACAAAAGAAATCATATAAGAGTTATAATATTTCACAAAGAGGGCAAAGCTTGATTAAGAAAATTTCATTAAATGATAAATATATCTTAAAGGAGGGAAAAATCTTTCTTACAGGTATTCAGGCTCTTGTAAGACTTCCTATTATCCAAAAAAACCTAGATGAGAAAAATGGTTTCAATACTGGAGGTTTCATATCAGGTTACAAGGGATCTCCATTGGGTGGTTATGATCTAGAGTTATTCAGGGCAAAAAAATATCTAGAGGAAAAATCAATTTTCCACCAACCTGGGCTGAACGAAGAATTAGGGGCTACAGCTGTATGGGGATCGCAGCAAGGAGAGTTCAAAAATAGAGGTAACAAAGATGGCGTTTTTGGGATTTGGTATGGAAAAGGTCCTGGGATGGATCGAACAATGGATGTATTTAAACACGCTAACGCAGCAGGCGCATCAAAATTTGGAGGTGTTTTAGCAATTGCTGGAGATGATCATGCTGCAAAATCATCAACACTTCCACATCAATCAGATCATAATTTTATGAGTGCGTTTATGCCTTATCTATACCCTTCAGGAGTAGAGGAAATTGTTAGGTTTGGCCTCTTAGGTATAGCCATGAGCAGATATAGTGGTTGTTGGACAGGATTTAAAATTGTCTCTGATGTAGCAGACTCTGGTAAAAGATACGATACCGAAATCGAAAGGTTACCAATAATTATTCCAAATAATGAATCACTTGGTGAATATAAGGACTTACCAAGAAATATTTTGTATGAGGATACACCAAGAGAACAAGATTACAGGCTTCAAAGAGCTAAGGGATTTGCAGCGCAGGAATTTGTGCGTGCAAATAAAATCGATCGTTCAATATGGAAAGATTCAAATTCAAAGATGGGAATTGTTACAGCCGGAAAATCTTACAATGATGTTAGAGAGGCACTAAGATGGTTAGGCATCGATGAAAATAAGGCAAGAGATTTAGGTCTTTGTATTTATAAGGTAGGAATGCCTTGGCCACTTGAACCACATGGAATAAGAGATTTCTGCGAGGGGCTAGATACAGTTTTGGTGGTTGAAGAAAAACGAGAGCTTATTGAACATCAGGTTAAATGGCAGCTTTATAATTGGAAAGAAAATGTAAGGCCACTAGTAATTGGAAAACAAGATGAATATGGCGCATGGCTTCTTCCTGCAGAAAATGATTTACCAATTCAAACAATTGTAGAGGCTATCTCAATGAGACTTTATAAAGTCTCAGGCGATAAAAGTCTTTTAAAGCACCTTGATTGGTTTAAAGAAAGAAATGAAGCTCTCAAGAATAAAGTAGCACCCATAGTTAGAAAACCATTTTTTTGTTCAGGATGCCCACATAATTCATCATTAAAACTACCCGATGGTAAGCGAGCGCTTGGAGGGATAGGTTGTCATTACATGGCTGTAGATGCTGTTGAGGGAACAGAATTCTTCACACAAATGGGTGGAGAGGGAACACCATGGATAGGTATATCACCTTTTTCAAAAGAAAATCATGTTTTTGCAAATCTTGGTGATGGAACTTACAAGCATTCTGGAATTCTTGCGATAAGAGCTGCACTAGATGCCAAAGTAAATATAACTTATAAGATTCTATATAATGATGCTGTTGCAATGACGGGCGGACAGGAGATTGGAAGCAATTGGGATGTTAATGGAATTGTGAATCAGGTTCTAGCCGAGGGTGTTAAAAAGGTTTCAGTTTTGTCTCAGACTCCCAAGAAATATAACCACCTTAAAAAGAAAGGTGTCAGAAATTTACATAGAGATTCCATTGTTGTTGAACAGGAAGAACTAAGTAAACATGAAGGTGTAAGTGTTTTAATTTATGACCAAACATGTGCCGCTGAAAAAAGACGAAGAAGAAAAAGAGGTTTGATGGCAGACCCAAAGCAAAGGGTAATAATTAATGAAGAGGTTTGTGAGGGGTGTGGAGACTGTTCAATTCAATCAAGTTGCGTTTCCATTGAGCCTCATGAAACTGCATTAGGCAGAAAGCGAAAAATTAATCAATCAAGTTGCAATAAAGACTACTCATGTTTGAAAGGGTTTTGCCCATCATTTGTTACAGTCGATGCAACGATAACAAATACTACCTCTTTTGTAGATTTAGGGGAAATTCCTGAACCAAAAATTGTAACAAACGAAGAAATTTCAAATATTATGCTTACTGGAATCGGGGGCACAGGAGTCCTAACAATCTCAGCTATCCTTGCATATGCAGCACATTTTGAGGATAAGGACTCTTCAGTATTAGATATGACAGGACTAGCACAAAAAGGGGGCGCTGTTTGGTCACACATTAAAATTTACGAAAAAGGTATAAAGCCATACAGCCAAAAAATTTCACCAGGTTCTGCAGATATCCTTTTAGCATGTGATGCAGTCGTTGGAACAAAACCAGAAATACAAGAGGTAATCTCAAAAGAAAAAACCATAACAGTAATTAATAGCAACACTATTCCTGTTGCAGATTTTGTTACAAATCGAGATTTAGATTTTAAAAATAAAGATGTTTTAACAATGGTTAAAGATTCTACTAAAGACATCATAACTTCTTTGCCAGCCATAAGAATATCTGAGACTTTGTCAGGTGACTCTATTGGAACAAACATGGTAATGCTTGGTGCTGCATATCAGAACGGATTAATCCCGCTTAGATCAGAAAATATTCATAAAGCTATAGAACTCAATGGTATTGGTGTGGAAAAAAATATATACAATTTTAATTTAGGCAGGCTTTTTACTGTAAACCCAAACCATGAAATTTTTAACTTTCTTTCAAAGGATGTAGTTAAGGATTTAAATTCCGTTGAGCTTTTTGAGGATAGGCTTAATAGGATCAAGAAATATGATCAACGCCTAGTAAAAGATTTTAAAAAATCAAAAGAAATCATTGATTCCATACTTTCCCAAGAAGTTGATTCAGAAAGCATTAATAAAGATGCAATTAAAGAGCTTTACAGAGTTTATGCCATCAAAGATGAATACGAGGTTGCAAGGATGCATCTTGAGACAACCGAAAAAAATTTGGATAAACAATTTACCGAATGGAGCAATATAAATTTTTATCTGTCGCCGCCACTTCTTTCGTTTTTTAAAGATAAGAGAACAGGAAGACCTAAAAAGTTTCAGGTTCCAGGGTATATTGCTATACCAGCTTTTAAGTTGCTTAAATCTTTTAAGTTCTTAAGAGGAACACTCTTTGACCCGTTAAATATTTCTCCTGACCGTGTTAGAGATAAAAAACATAAAGCAGTTTTCATTAAGAAACTTCATGAGATTAATGAGTTGAGAATCGGAGAGAAATCAAGAAAGCTTGAACAATTAGTAAATGCTTCAAGAAATGTGAAAGGCTATGGCCCTGTTCGCGAACAGGCATACAATTTGTTTTTAAAATTTATTAACAAAAACTTCAACTCCCAGGAGAAATTCCATAAAGCAAAATTGAACATTAAGTCTAAACAAGCCAGTTCCAAAGCTTTAGACACTTTGGAAAGTAGAAAGGATAAGAATGTTTAAGGTTAATGAACTTTTTTTTGTCTCTGGGCAAATTGATCACGAGTCAATTATGACCCTCAAGGAAGAAAATTTTGAAAATATAATTTGCAACCGCCCAGATAATGAGGAGCCAGATCAGCCAACAAAAAAATCTGTTGAAGATATATGTAAAAAAAACTTTTTAAATTTCTATGACTTGGAGTTCAAACCAGGCGATATTGACTTCGATAAAATTTTGAAAACTTTTAAAATTATTTCAGAGAAGAAAAAGACTTTAGCATATTGCAGAACAGGAACAAGGTCTATCACTTTATGGGCATTTGCAAGTTGCAATAATATGGATGTTGATCAAATTTTAGATGCTGTAGCGCAGGCAGGATATGATCTGAATCATCTTAGAGATGTTTTGGTGGGTTACAAGGCTAGCCTTTCTTGACCAATAGGTACAACCACACCATTGGAACAATTGCTAAACAACCAAGAGTAATATTAATTGCCATTTCCAGAGGAAAATCAACTATCGCTCCTATGAAGTCAGACAAACTATTGCCAATTAAAGCACCATAAATTGCACCGTGAATGCCTGTTCCTTTGAAGTACTTATCAACATCAATTCCAACAAGAGTTGTGAAAGCTAAAATGCCATTATCAATCAAACCAAATATTATTCCCTCGGGCATTAGAACAATTTCCTTGATTTTCTTTTTATGGCAGTAGCTAGAAAAGCCACATAAACCAGCTCAAAAAGTGTGAAGTAAAGCAAATAGACTGACGTAAATTCTCCGTAAATGAAAGTTATAAATCTCCCCACAAGAATACCCGATATGATAAACAGTAAAATTTTAAAAAATAAGTCTTCGTGTTTGCTCCTGAAAATCGCATAAAAAGAAAAAAGCCCAATTAGTAAGTTTACTCCGCCTATTGGCGACCTAATCTCAGAGCTTCCAACATTATCATTGATACTAATACCAATTAATTCCACATAAGATTCTGGATAAAATGCTGCCCAACCACCAAGATAAAGGTAGGTAAAAGATGTAAGAATTAGAAATAATTTATTTAACATTACTGATTATTCTTATTTAATAAGTCTATATTACCACCTGTTGCCATAACGTTGTCAGTAAAAGTCTTTTCGTTAAGAAAACTTTTCAAGTAATTGGGGCCTCCTGCTTTTGGTCCAGTACCGCTTAGACCATGTCCTCCAAATGGTTGCACTCCAACAACTGCACCAACAATATCTCGATTAAGATAGAAATTACCAACATTTGCTTTCTTGAATATTTGGTTTGCTTTCCCCAAAATTCTTGTATGGGCGCCCATTGTTAAGCCATACCCTGTTGCATTAACTTGATCTATTAGATCATCTAGTTCTTCTTGTTTATATCTAATAAAGTGTAGAATTGGGCCAAATTTCTCTCCATTGATATCCTTGATATCATTTATCTCAAATACAATAGGATTAAAAAAATTTCCACTATTTAAACTTTTTGTATTTAATTCTTCGTATCTAAATTTTTTCTTTTTTAATGAAGAAGTGTGTGCAATTAACTTTTCTAGTGAGGGTTTGTTGATGATCGGACCAACATCTACATGTAGGTTGGATGGATCACCCAAAGAAAGCTCTTTCATTGCCTCAACTAGATAATCCCAGTATTCATCTGCAACATCGTCTTGAACGTAAACAACTCTTAAAGCGCTACACCTTTGACCAGCACTAAGGAAGGCAGATCTAACAATATCATCAATAACTTGCTCTTTAAGGGCAGATGAGTCAACAAACATAGCGTTTAGGCCGCCTGTCTCTGCGATAAATGTTTTGATTGGTCCATCAGACATTGCCAAGTTAAGATTAATTTTTTTTGCTGTTTCGCTTGATCCTGTGAAAGCTATTCCATCTAGCCAGCTCAATTTTGTTAATTCATTACTCAACTCTTTATCTGCAATAATCAATTGTAAAGCTTCCTTTGGAACACCAGCGTCATGAAAAATTTTGATAATCTCATAAGCAATAATTGAGGTATCCTCTGCGGGTTTTGCGATTACATTATTTCCTGTAACTAAAGCAGCTGTAATTTGGCCAACAAATATAGCAAGTGGGAAATTCCACGGGCTAATACATAAGAAATTCCCTTTAGCTTGATAGCTAAGGAAGTTATCTTCACCTGTTGGGCTTGTTAGTTTATGTGGTAAAAATATCTTTTCGTTTTCACAAACATAGTAATTCACAAAATCTATGGCTTCCCTTACTTCTGCATCAGAATCTTTAATAGTTTTGCCTGCTTCGGTTGCTAACAAATAGAATAATCTGCTTTTATTTTGATTTAGTCCTGCAGCAACTTTTTGGAAAATTTCCTTTTTTACATCCTGTGAGACATTTTTCCATTGATCACTTGGTTTATTGTCTTGCAAATAACTTATTAAGCCATCGGTTGCAAATTTAGTTGTACCAATATTTTTTTTGCTATTCCCAGGGCAAGAGGCCTTTTTGGCAACTTCCTTTAAATCTGGATCGCCAGCTATTATTGATTCTGATGAAAATTCAAGGCTGTCAAAGTATTTAAATTCTTCATTTAAGTTTTTTAAATTTTCGGCATCTGCAAAGTCAAAACCTTTAGAATTCTCTCTATCTTCGAAAATTTCTCCTGGTCTTTTTACATTTTTAAGAAAAGCTCCGGATTTTAAATTCGCATTTGCTATTTCTATAGGGTTTTTCACTACTTCACTTATAGGGACCTCTGAAGAAAGATATTTATTAACAAATGAACTATTCGCTCCATTTTCAAGCAACCTTCTCACAAGGTAGGGCAGCAATTCCTTTTTTGAACCAACTGGAGCATATATCCTTGTAAGAGGCAAATCATCAAAAACCTTCTCTGCATTTCTATATGTGAGATCCCCCATCCCGAAGATTCTTTGAAATTCAAAGTTCTTCTTTTTATTTTCATAAAGGTGCATTATTGCAGAAATAGTATGTGCATTGTGGGTAGCAAAATAAGGCCGAACATTCTTAGTATTTGATATCAATTTTGCAGTATGCAGGTAGTTCAGATCTGTGAATGATTTAGAGGTAAAAACCGGTAGGTCATCTGCTCCCTTTGTTTGGTGAATTTTAACTTCCTGATCCCAGTAAGCTCCTTTAACCAATCTCATCATTATGCCATTTCGGTTTCCCCCTAACTCATCAATGAAATTTATTATGTTTGATGAACGTTTTCCATAAGCTTGAACTGCAAGCCCAAGCCCATTCCATTCACTAAGAGCTTTTTCTTTTGCTAGCCTCTCTATCAATAATAAGCTTAATTCCAGTCTATCTTGTTCTTCAGCGTCAATCGTTAACGCGATACCTTGATTTGCTGCTTGGTGTGATAGTTCAAGCACTCTTTCATATAGCTCGCCCATTACTCTTTCTTTTTTTAGGGGCTCATATCTTGGATGAATGGCTGATAGTTTTATAGAAATTTCATGAAAGGATTGTGCCAGTTGGGCATTTTTTTCACCTACTTTTTTAATTGCATTTTCATATGCTGTAAAAAAGAAATCTACATCAGACTGAGTTCGAGCAGCTTCACCCAGCATATCGAATGAACACGGGATTTTTGGTTGATCAAATTTTTCTAATGCAGTTTCAATATCAATGCCTGAGACAAATTCCTCACTTAAAATTTCCATCCCTTTTTTTATTGCTTCTCGTAATACTGGATCTCCAAACTTTGAAGTAATTCCTGTCAGCCAAGAAAGTGGATTTGATGTAATAGATTTATCAAGCTCTACCACTTGTTCAGCAAGGAATAGCCCAAAAGTTGTAGCATTTACAAAAATAGAGGGGGATTGATTAAAATGATCGAGCCATCGCTTGCCTCCTATTTTTTCATTAATAATATCGTCACATGTTTTATTATCTGGAATACGTAACAAGGACTCTGCTAAGCACATTAAGGCAACTCCCTCTTGGTTGCTCAAGCCATATTCAAGAAAAAAATTATCAAGCCTGGTTTTATTCCTATCTTTTCTGCAATTACTAACAATTGCGGCTGCATCTTTGCTTATCTGTAAATTATTAATCCAATCATTTTGTGAAATAAGTGATTCCACAAGATGGTCTTCTTGTGCGTATTTTTTAGTTCGTAATTCTTTATAAAAGCGCATTTATAATAATTTCAGGGATATTTTACTCCTTTAAAAACAAATTGAAATAGTGTTTTATTTTAGAGTTTTGCTTCTTTGAAAGCCTCTTTAATTAGCGCTCTTAACCAAATATGTCCCGGGTCATTATCATTTGATTCATGCCAAGCAAGAAAAAATTGTGAAGGTGCTACTTCAAAAGGAAGAGTTTTAAATTCCAGGTTATGTTTTTTTGCGAAAGCAGTTGTGCAAGTTAGGACCATATTAGAGTTATTTAAAATCTCAGGAGTTATTAAATAATGTTGTGCTCTTAGAGATACACTTCTGTCTAATTGTAATTTTGATAAAGCATTATCTACTAAGGCTCCACCAGTTCTTCTGCCTGAGATGTGAATGTGATCAAGTTCAAGATATTGTTCAATTGAGAGTGTTTTCTCTTTCGCAAGTGGATGATCTTTTCTAAAACCACACACAAATTCATCTTCAAAAATTAGTTCCTTGATAACATCAGTTTGTGAGGGGGGAAAGGGATCCACCGCAAAATTTACCTCGTTTGCAGCTAGGGCATGATGCATATTGTCTCTATTTGTGTAGTAGCTTGAGATTTTGACATTTGGAGCTTGTTTATTAATTTTTGTAACTAATATTGGGAGGATTCTTCCTTCGGAAACGTCATTTAATGACAATCTAAATGTTCTGCTTGATATTTTTGGATCAAAAAGATCTGGTTGCTCTAAGCTTCTTTGTAAAATTGATAATGCATCCCTGACATGGATAATAATATTTTCAGTTTTAGCTGTAGGTTTTACCCCTTGCCCAACTCTAATAAATAATTGATCATCAAAATATTCTCTTAATTTTGATAGCGCACTACTGACTGCTGGCTGAGTAATTCCTACAATTTCTCCAGCTTTTGTTAGGCTTCCCTCTGTATAAATTGCATTAAAAACAACTAATAGATTTAGGTCAAGATTATTTAGCTTCATAATTTTGTTTTATAATTATACCTTCAACTGCAAATATAAATAGTATTTATATTATAAAAGAAGTTTTTTTAATATTTAGAAACAGAGGCAAACTATGAATTTCGAAACAACTGAGAAAATTGATTTTTACCTTCCAAAAGTAAAAGAATTTGTAAGCGAACACGTCTTACCAGTGGAGCTAAAAATAAGAGGAACAAAAATTGAAGGTGAGAAAAGGTGGGAACCACATCCAGAAATTGAAGTGCTAAAGAAAGAAGCGCAAAAACAAGGACTTTGGAATTTATTTTTGCCTGATAGCGAATATGGCGCGGGGCTTTCAAATTTTGAATATGCACATCTAGCTGAGGAAATGGGAAAGACAAGTTTTGCTTCTGAGGCGATGAACTGTAGTGCTCCAGATACAGGCAATATGGAAGTTCTTGTTAGGTATGGTTCTGATGAACAAAAAACAAAGTGGTTGGAACCACTACTTAAGGGAGAAATAAGATCTGCTTTTGGGATGACTGAGCCTGAAGTAGCTTCGTCTGATGCCACAAATATGGAGGCAAAGGCAGAGCTTAAAGATGGTCAATGGGTAATAAACGGTGAAAAATGGTGGACGTCTGGAGCAGGTGATCCAAGATGTAAGATCATTATTTTTATGTGTGTTACAAACCCAGAAAATGAAAGACATCAAAGACACTCTATGATTTTAGTGCCTATGGATTCACCTGGTGTTGAAGTACAAAGGATGATGCATGTATTTGGTTATGATGATGCTCCACATGGCCATGCCCATATCAAATTTAATGATGTTAAGGTTCCTTATGAAAATGTTATCTTGGGAGAAGGAAGAGGTTTTGAAATTGCTCAAGGCAGATTAGGCCCAGGAAGAATACATCATTGCATGAGAGCTATTGGTGCAGCAGAGGTTGCTTTTGAACTCATGTGTAAAAGAGGAATGGAGAGAAAAGCTTTTGGCAAAGAACTTGTAAGATTGGGTGGAAACTATGATGTCATTGCGAACTCAAGAATCGAAATTAATCAAGCAAGACTATTAACACTGCAAGCTGCATGGATGATGGACAAATATGGCAATAAGCATTCTGCAAGCCAAATAGCACAAATTAAAGTCGTGGCACCTAATATGGCTTGTAATGTTATTGATAGAGCCATTCAAATGCATGGTGGTGGTGGTGTATCACAAGATTTTCCTCTAGCTCAAATGTACTCATTCATGAGATGTCTAAGACTGGCAGATGGTCCTGATGAAGTTCATAGAAGAAGTATTGCACGACTAGAGCTAGCTAAGCTTTTTGCAAAAGATTAACTTATGAATAGAGTCACTGCACTTACGGGCACGAAGTATCCAATCATTCAATCACCAATGGGTTGGATTGCAAGACGAAAACTTGCTTCGGCAGTATCTAATGCAGGAGCATTAGGTATCATTGAAACATCATCAGGAGAAATAGAAAATTGTATTGCTGAAATAGAGGCAATGCCAAGCCTTACACAAAAGCCATTTGGAGTTAATTTGCCACTTTTATTTTTGTCTGATGACAGAATGGTAAATGTTGTTGTAAAAGCAGGAGTAAAATTTGTTACTACATCAGCTGGTGATCCAGGAAAATATATCCATATTTTAAAAGATGCAGGGATTACAGTTTTTCATGCAGTGCCAAGTCTCGCTGGTGCAATGAAAGCAGTCAGTGCAGGTGTTGACGGGCTGGTCGTAGAGGGCACAGAGGGTGGTGGTTTTAAGGCAAAAGAAGAAGTTGGCTTGCAAGTTTTAATACAATCTATTAAGAAAAACACAGACCTTCCTATTGTTGCAGCTGGTGGAATAGTAGATGGAATCGGAATGGCGGCTGCTTTTGCTGCAGGTGCCGAAGGAATTCAAATGGGCACTAGATTTGTTTCTTCTGTTGAGAGTCCAGTGCATCAAAATTTCAAAAATAAAATTCTCGATTTAAATGAAGAGGGAACATATATATTGAACAAAAAGGGGAAACCATGCATTAGAGCAATGAAGTCAAATTTTACAGAAGAAATTTATGAACAAGGCATTATGGATATGTCAGCTTTAAGGAATATTAAAGACCTATATTTTGAAGGAGATATGGAGGCAGCACCAGCTTTAGCGGGCCAATCAATGGGCCTAATAGATAAGGTAAAGACTGTTAAAGAAATTATTGATGAAACTATTAAGCAATTTAATTTAGTTTGTGATGCCATGCCAAAAGCAAAGCTATGAAAGTTTTGAGAACTCCTGATGCATGTTTTGATGATTTAAAAGACTATCCATATAAACCTATCTATACCAACATTAAATCTGCAGATGGCACCAAGTTAAGAATCCATCATATAGATGAGGGCCCTAAAGATGGACCAATATTACTAGCAATGCATGGCCAGCCTGTATGGAGTTATCTATACGTCAGAATGATTCCATATCTAACAAAAGCTGGAATAAGAGTTATCGCACCAGATCTAGTCGGATATGGGAAATCAGATAAGCCTGCCACAAGAGAGGATTACTCATATCAAAATCAGGTCGACTGGATGGGAGCTTGGTTAAAGGAAAATAATTTTAAAGATCTAACACTCTTTGGACAGGATTGGGGTGGTCTGATAGGTCTGCGAATGGTTGTAGCAGATTCTGATCGTTTCACCAGAGTGGCAGTAGGTAACACTGGTTTACCTTATAACCCTGATGTTGATCAAGAGGTAATAGAGAAGGTGAGAGCATTTAGAGCAAGCAAGAAAAAGTATTCATTATTTAAAATGTGGCAGGAGGTTTCTAAGATGAATAAAAAAAGTCTGAGCATGGACAAAGGCGTAAGAAGACATCCTGCTTTAAAATTTATGTATTGGCAAAAATGGACATGGGACACCATTGATCCATCCTTAGGATTAGTTTGTTCAATGCAAATGGAAAAAGGTTCTATGATCGCAAGATTAATTTATTATTTCTTTCAAAGACTTGGTCTAGGTAAAATAGCTCCCTTTAAGACAGATTTAATTAATGCATATGAAGCACCATTTCCTGACCCAAGCTACAAAATGGGACCACGAGCTATGCCAAGCCAGGTACCGATCATTCCCGATCAGTCATTGGAGGCACAAAGGAAAGCTAGAGAATTCTTCAAAACTTACGAAAAACCATTTTTGTCAGTTTTTGCTGGCAATGACCCTGTGACTAATGGAATTGAAAAAGATGTTCTTAAAATGGCACCAAATGCTATTAGTGCTCAAAAGATTGGTGGAGGTCATTTTTTTCAATGGACCAAAGCAGAGAAACTTTCGAATATTCTTATAGACTTTATTATGGAGGAAAAATGATTGTAACTAATTCAATAACACCATCAGAAAATCAAATGAAAATGTTAATGGATTTTCCTGATGACAAGCCAATTAGAATGGTGAACTTGCTTAAGTTTAAAACAATAGCACAGTATGAAGATCAAAGAAAATCCGATTTGACTGGTGAAGAGGCCTATGCAATTTATTCTTCAGAAGTTATAGAGCATTTAGCAAAAGTAGGGGGAAAAATTACTTTCTCTGGTAAAGTTAAAGGGCTTTTGCTTGGTAAGGTTGAACAATTATGGGATGCAGTTGCAATTGCCGAATATCCGAGCAAAACAGCAATGATTGCAATGTTTACTAGCCAAGATTATTTACTAAGCCATCTTCATAGAACTGCAGGATTGGAGGGGCAGTTAAATATAATTACACAAGATGAATAAGCTTTTTCCTAAAGTAGCTGATAACGAATATAGAGGAGCTAAATCTGCATTCTACTTTTATATTGCCTGGATGCTAATAGCAACATGGAGAAGTTTTGTTCATTTTCTAGCAAAGGACGGAGGCGTAAACTCTATTGGCAATATAATTGTACTAAAAGGAGACCCAGATCCAAATCCAGTAGTTTATCTATTTGGTTCACTTTGGGGAGAGGTGCAAGTCTTGATTTGCCTAATTAGCTGGGTGGTGTTTTTCAAATATAAAAGCTTAATTTCGTTTATGTATTTAATTTCATTATTAGAGTGGCTGATGCGAATAATTATTGTTCAACCATTAAAAGGTCTTGATGAAATTTATAAAAATGGAATCACTCCTGGATCTGAATATGCACCCGCCGTAGTAATATTATTGGCAATATTTTTTATACTTTCTTTAAAGGAAAATAAATGAAAATAATTAAGTGGTCCGCTCTGTTCTTGATTTCTATGAGCATCATAATCTATTTAGCATTACAAGTTCCCCAAGTTCAGAATGGTATTTTCAGTGTTTTAGGAAAGAACAGCTTCGCACAGAATTTGAAAGCTCCACGATATGAGGGTTTGACAGCGACAGTTTGTGGATCAGGATCACCTTTACCATCAGACAGCGCTCAAGCATGCATTATGATTCAAGCAGAGGATAGAATGTTTATTGTGGATGTTGGAGATGGAAGTGTTAGAAATTTGTCTTCTTGGAGAGCTCCATTAGAAGATTTAAAACTTGTTCTAATTACACATCTACACTCAGACCATTTTTCAGATTTAGCTGATCTTCACCTAATGTCATGGATTGCAAGAGACAGATCAAAAAAATTAACTGTTTTTGGTCCAGAGGGGATTGAGAATATCACTAAGGGCTTTGAGTTAGCCTACACAAATGACTCACTATATCGAAGCGAACACCATGGAGATATAATTGCTCCTCTTGATGTTGTTGGTTATGAACCAATTACTTTGCAAGGAGATTCGGTAATTTATAATGAAAACGGTCTTAAAATAACTGCATTTCTTGTCAGTCACAAACCAGTTGATCCAGCCTATGGCTTTAGATTTGACTATAAAGGCAGATCAATTGTTATAAGTGGAGACACAATATATGACGAAAATTTAATCAAATATGCAAAGAAAGCAGATCTACTTTTTCATGAAGCAATCTCATATGAGCTTATGAGAATTTCTTCAAGAATTGCTTCTGAATTAGGCGAGGAATACGATAATAATGCTTCGCGATATGGATCAGAAATTTTTCGTCACATTGAAGATTACCATACCACGCCAGTCGAGGCGGCAATGGCAGCAAGCAAGAGTGATGTAGGGTTTTTAGTTTTTTATCACTTAATCCCTACACCCCAAATTCCAATTAGGACTATTATGGCTGAAATTTTCTTTAGAGGAGTTACCGAAGTTTTTCCAAATTGGGAATATGCAATAGACGGAACTACTATCATTTTGCCTCCAGATTCAGACGAAATAATCTTCAAAAAATAACAAAAAATTTACACTAATTGTGTTAATCTAGGATTCCCAAAAAAACAAAAAGGAGTAGCAATGAAATATTTTTCATCTTTAATGACAGTAATTTTTTCTCTCGCAATAATCTCGCAGGATTATCCAAACATGCCTAACATGCCAGAAATCCCTGAGGAACTTAAAGATAAGCTTCCTATGTCGGGGAAAATGTTTGGAATGCAAGAAGAGAAAGAATTTGAAAGCATTGAAGAGTTTCTAGAGGATGGAGAATACGAACTCATTGATGGTTTTTTAAAAATATATAGAGATACTGAAGAAGATGAATACTATCTCCAGCTATCTAAAGCTGACCTAAATAAGGAATTTATCTATTTTGCTTACATATTAAATGCTCCACAAGCTGCCGGACTAAGAGGCGGTGCAATTGGTTCAGGTGCAGTACTTGAATTTAGAGCCTTCAAAGATAAGCTTGCACTATTCAAAAAGAATACTTATTTCAAAAATGAAGGCGTTAACAATATTGCAAAGCAAGACCTCACAAACATCATTGAAGCTTTTTTATCAGATTTTAGAGTAGTAGTAAGGGAAGATGATCAATACATAATTTCAGCAGACGAATTGTTTCTTTCAGAGATGCTTACTTCTGTATCGCCAAATATTCCTCCCGAATACAGGGATTTTGTTGCCCTCAACCTTGGTAGATTAGATAAATCCAAAACCTATGTTAATAAAATAAGAAATTACGAAAAAAATACTTCCGTTGAGGTTAATTTTAACTTTTCAAATCCATCTCCAACTTCACGAAGAGCAGTCTGGGCTGTAGCCGACCCACGTTTTACCTTTATTTCCGCTCGACATCTTTTTGTAGAAATGCCAGATGAAAATTTTGAACCAAGAGTTGCAGATCAAAGAGTAGGTTACTTTTCTGAAAGAATCACCGATCTTAATACGTATGATACATATCCTGCCCGCGATGTTATAAATAAATGGAGGCTCGAGAAAAAGGACCCATCACTGGAACTTTCTGAGCCAATAAACCCAATTGTATTTTGGGTAGAGAAATCAACTCCAGAAGAAATTAAGCCAATGGTTGTTAAGGGTATTGAGGCTTGGAATTTTGCTTTTGAAAGAGCAGGATTCAAAAACGCTGTTATTGCTAAAATCCAACCTGATGACGCGGACTGGGATGCTGGCGATATTAGATACAATGTAGTTCGATGGTCAAATTCACCTGAACCAGCATTTTCAGGATATGGTCCCTCAATTGCTAACCCACGAACTGGTGAGTTGATTGCCGCAGATATTGTTCAAGAATTTAATGCAATTAAAAGAGGATATACCTATAGGAAATTATGGGGTTGGTCCAAAGAAAGCGACCCTTTGGAGCAATGGATCGTAAGCCTTACAATGCACGAAGTTGGCCACACAATAGGCTTAAGACATAACTTTAGTGCGAGTTATCTTTACAGCCCTGAAGAGATCCATGATGTATCCATAACAGGTAATTCAACTATTTCATCAATAATGGATTACGATCCAATTAACATTGCACCTCCAGGAGTAAAACAGGGTAAATTTTTCCCAACAGAGCCGGGAGAGTATGATAAGTGGGTTATAGAGTTTGGATATAAGCCTGATCTTACAGATCAAGAGCGATCAGAATTGCTTGCACTTTCGGTTAAGCAGCCATATTTATACGGTCCAGATGAAGATGCTATGGGTTCACCAGGCAGAAATATTGATCCAAGAGCAAAACGTTACGATTTAACCAATGATGTTATCCAATATGCTCAAGATAGATTCATTGTCTTGGATAATAAAATTGCGCAGCTAAATGATATATTCAGTGAACCAGGCGATACAAAAAATAACTTTACTTCAAACTTTTACAGTCTTGTGAGAGAAAAGGGAAGGTTTATGGAATCTGTAGCAATACAAATTGGAGGGGTCTATGTTACTAAATTAGTTAATGGACAAAATGAGGTTAATGCCTATGAGCCAGTCCCTTATGAGGTACAAAAATCTGCAATGAGCTTTATAATTGATGCATTTCTGGCAAATAATATATGGTCGTTTGACCCTGAAATTCTTAAAAACTTGCAAAGAGAGAAAAGAGCTGCAGGTGACTATTACAGAGATTCTAATGAAGATCCACAGCTGCATGAAATGGTTTTAAACATGCAAGCAAATGTTTTGGGCTTAATACTTCATCCAGCAGTTATGACTCGTTTAGTAGATTCCTCTGCTTATGGAAATGAGTACATGCCATCTGAAGTTCTAGATGATTTATTCACCGGGATTTTCGTAAAAAATGAAACGCCAGATTCGTATAAAAGAAATTTACAATCAAAATATGTTGATGCTTTGCTAGGTGCTATGAGTCCAAGAGAAAGTAGAGGTGGTTCTGGAAGAGGATCACCCAGCCCTGAGTATGATGAAATAGCAAAGGCTGCAATCTTTGATAGCTTGAGACAGATTGAAAGATTTACTAAAAGACCAGCAAAGGATGTTGAGGCAAAAAAACATTTTGCTTATCTCAACTGGAAGCTTACGCAATTTTTCGAAGAGAACTAATAATAGACCCGTAGCTCAGCTGGTTAGAGCGCTGTCTTGACATGGCAGAGGTCGATGGTTCAAGTCCATTCGGGTCTACCAATTTTAGTATTTTCAAAATTCTCAATATAATGATTCTATGAGAATTGTGCTGATACTTTTGATACCAATATTTATCAGCTCATGTGGATCAGGATCTTCAGAATCTGAAACTGAAGGTATTTCTCCAGAACCAATACCAGTAGTTAATATTGATCCTCATCAAGTGGGGACGCTCTCCAGAGAAATCGTGCATGACAATATCATAAGAAGATTTATTCTCTACGTTCCTGATTCGTACGACAGAAACGCTCCAACCCCACTGCTATTTAATTTTCATGGTTATGGCAGCAATGCTGAGCAGCAAATGAATTACGGTGACTTTAGATCTATTGCAGATAACGAGGGTTTTTTGATCCTGCACCCTCAAGGCACAAGACTGCCAAGTACAGGATCAACACATTTTAATGTTGGTGGATGGACTAGAGGAAGTAACATAGATGACGTGGGCTTTACCAATTACTTAATAAATGTTATTTCAAGGCTCTATAACATTGATGAGTTAAAGATTTTTTCTACTGGCATGTCAAATGGAGGCTTTATGAGTTATGAGCTGGCTTGTAAGCTTAGTACAAGAATAGCTGGCATTGCATCAGTTACAGGTAGCATGACACCTGATACTTATGATCAATGTGTTCCAGATAGGCCAGTCACAATAATCCAGATGCATGGTATTGAAGATACTGTGGTCCCTTTAATAGGTTTCGGAACAATCATGGAACCACTG
>MDTD01185054.1_pt1 | contig 30244 bp, 27 predicted proteins | sample 811221 | NCBI WGS metagenome assembly MDTD01 (sample SAMN05326646, study PRJNA326480) | marine metagenome | isolation source: seawater | place: Pacific Ocean: South West | collected 2011 | reverse complement strand
TTACAATCATTGCGAAAGACACCCCGCCTGTGATCAATTGGCCTCCCCGGCTGCGGCCCGGGCAAGCAAGCGGTCATAATCCAGGTCCACACCGGTCTGGATCTGTTCGTAATCTTCATCCGTCAGATGCCGGAAACGCCCCTGGGGACGTAAATAATTCACCACCGGTACAGCCTCAGTTTCCAGGGTCATGCGAAAATCCTCTCCGTCATAAACTTCGTAGAGGGGAAAGACCCGGGACTGGGTGGCCAGCCGGCTGGATTCTATGGCCTTATCCGACGGGATCTTCCATCCGGATGGGCAGGGAGACAGGGCATGAATAAAGGCCGTGCCCTTCACCCGGGCCGCCGTCTCCACCTTCCGGATAAAATCCTGGGGATAGGCAATGTTGGCCGTGGCGCAGTAGGGAATCTTGTGTCCGGCCATAATCCGGATGATGTCCTTCTTGTTGCTGGCCTTGGGCTGGCTTACCGGCGTGGTGGTGGTCCAGGCTTTTTCCGGGGTGGCGGAGGAACGCTGCACCCCGGTGTTCATGTAGGCTTCGTTGTCGTAGCAGATATATATGATGTCTTCGTTGCGTTCGGCCGCGCCGGACAGGGACTGGATACCGATGTCAAAGGTGCCGCCGTCCCCGGCGAATGCCAGGACCTTGGTGTCCTGTTTTCCCCTCAGGTCCAGTCCGGCCCGGACGCCGGAGGCGGCAGCGCCGGTGGTGGCGAAGGCCGTGTGCAGCACCGGGACATTCATGGTGGTATAGGGGAAATTACCGGGAATGATGGCCCAGCAGCAGGCCGGGATAACCAACACCATATCCGGGCCGATGGCCTGAAGGGCGTGTTTCATGATGATGGTGCCGCCGCAGCCCTGGCAGGCCAGGTGGCCGGGCATCATGGGTTCGTTATGGGCAAATTCCTGTTTCATTGTTTCATTCCTTTCCAGACCGAGCCGTCCGAAGGCATTTCAGTGTCCAGGGTCTGTCGGGCCATATCCATGATATGATCGGGGGTCACGCTTCTGCCGCCTAAGCCTGCAATATAGGAAAACACCTTCGGGCTGTCCGGCAGGTTCACCAGGGCGCTTTTCAGCTCGTCGGCAAAGATGCCGCCTTTGCCCCAGGAGCAGTTGCGGTCGATGACCATCACCTTGGAGCAGCCGCCCAGGGCGTCCTGCACCGCCTTCACCGGAAACGGCCTGAAGGTCCGCATTTTCAGCAGCCCCACCCGATGGCCGTTCTCCCGCAGTTCGTCCATGACCAGGCGGGCCGGACTGGTGATGGTGGAGGAGGTGACCATGATCATGTCGGCATCGTCGCAGTTGACAGCTTCCACAAGGCCGTAAGGCCTGCCGAAGGCCTCACCGAAGTGACGGCCGGTTTCCTCGATCACGTCCAGGGCCCGGGTATGGGCCTGGTCCAGGTGGTAGCGGATTTCCATATAGTTGTCCGGCATGACCAGGGGATAAAAGGACCTTGGGGATTCCGGGTCCAGAAAAACCTCCGGGGTATAGGGCGGCAGAAAGTCATCCACGGCGTCCTGGGAAGGGATATCCACCGGTTCGTAGGTGTGGCTCAAGAAAAAGGCATCGTAGCAGATCATCACGGGCAGGCGGACCTGTTCGGCGATCATGTAAGCCTGGATAACGGAGTCCAGTACTTCCTGGTTGTCTTCCACGTACATCTGGATCCAGCCGGTGTCCCGCTGGGCCAGGGAATCCCCCTGGTCCGCCCAGATATTCCATCCCGGCGCAAGGGCCCGGTTTACATTCACCATCACGATGGGCAGCCTGGCACCGGCCGCCCAATGAAGCATTTCGTGCATCAGGGCCAGACCGTTGGCGGAACTTGCGGTAAAGGAGCGGACGCCCGCAGCCTGGGCCGCCACCACGGAGGCCATGGCGGAATGCTCGGATTCCACCTTCAGGAATTTGGCATCCAGGCTGCCGTCCCCGCACATCTCGGAGAGCTCTTCCACAATATGGGTCTGGGGGGTGATCGGATAGGCGGATATCATCTTAACCCGGGATAACTGCACCGCCCAGCTGGCCGCATGGTTTCCCATCAATACTTTTTTCATTTATCCTCCTCCATGGCCATGGCGGCTCTGGGGCATTCGTTGACGCAGATGCCGCAGCCCTTGCAGTAATCCAGATCAATGTCGTAGCCCGTGCCGTCCGCCCGTTTGATTACTGAGACATCGGGACAGAAGACCAGGCAGTTGTCGCATGCCGTGCATACCCCGCAGTGGCAGCAGCGTTCGGTCTCCCCCTGAATGGCTTTGAGGGAGAGTGATCCAGCCACTTCATCAAACCCGGCCAGTCGTTCCTGTACCGGCAGATGGGGCTGTTCGGGACGGTCGCCCCGGGTGAAATAGGCCGTGTTGAGTTTATCGTAATCCGCCACTTTTTTTGAAAGTGGGCCTGTGGTTTCACCGGTTCTGGCCATGATGTATCGGGAGGCGGAAATTCTGTCCGTACTTCCGATTGTAATCACATCCCGGGCCGCCCCGATATCAAAACCGGACAATTTACTGTCAATGGCGCAGGCCGAAGCCTTTCCCGAACCGATGGCTTCGGCGATGTTATGGTCGCCGCAGGCGGCATCCCCACCGGCGAAAATCATATCCGCCCCTGTGGCTCCCATCTTCGCGGTTTTAATTTTCCAGGTATCGCAGTCCAGGCTTTCCGGCAGCACCGACCGATCCAGGGCATCGCCGATGGCGGTGACAACGATATCTGCATTCACAACAAATTCAGAACCGTTCACGGGCACAGGTTTTCTGCGGCCTGATTCATCCGGTTCCCCCAACTGGGTTTTCAAAAACCGGACGCCGCGCAGTTTTCGATTGTCGATCACCAGATCCAGGGGCTTGGCCAGAAACTCAAACGCAACGCCTTCCTTTTCCGCCTCTAAAATCTCTTCGCCGAAGGCCGGCATCTCGGTGCGGGTGCGGTGATAGTACACGGTCACGGCATTGCCCAGGCGCCTGGCGGTCCTGGCCGCATCAATGGCGGAGTTGCCGCCGCCTATAACAATGGTGGTTTTCCCATTGCCGGCCGGAAAATCTCCCTTTGCCGTCAGCGTCAGATAACGCAGCGCATCCCAGACCGCTTCGGTTTCCTCTCCGCCTTCAAACAGCGGCCGCGGCTGATGGCAGCCGATACCGATGAAAACGGCATCGTAGCCTTCCAGGGACGACCAGGGCAGGTCTTTTCCCACTGCGGTATTGCAGCGGATCTCCACCCCCAGGGCTTCGATATCCGCAATATCCCGGTCCAGCACATCCTTGGGCAAGCGGTATGCCGGGATTCCATATCGGAGGATACCACCGGGTTTATCGGCCTTTTCAAACACCACCACCCGGTGCCCCAGTCGTGCCAGATGCCAGGCGCAGCTCAGACCCGCCGGGCCGGACCCCACCACCGCCACAGTTTTACCGGATGCCGACAGCACCGGGTGAGGGGCGTATCCCTCCCGGCCGTGTTCCGATACCGCACGCTCCACGGCGTGAATGGATATTGCCGCGTCAATCTCTTTACGGTTACATGCTGTTTCGCAGGGATGAAAGCACACCCTGCCGCAGACCGCCGTCAGCGGATTTTCCTCTTTGAGCAGGCGAAGGGCATCAGAATACTTCCCCGCTTCTGCCAGGCGGATCATGCCTTCAATATTGTTGCCGGCCGGACATCCGTTGTTGCAGGGCGGTGTCATCTGCCGGTACACAGGCTTTAGATAGCGCCAGGAACCGGTCCGGTTCCAGAGCATGGTTCCCTGGGAGATGACGGTATCCGGCACCTGGTCCAGGGTTTCATATCCGATGGTTTCCCGATGGGACATGGGTCTCCTCCCTAATTGAAAATGGTTGATGCATAGGCCGCCTCGGCGGCTGCACTGTTTTTTTCAGGCTTGATGGGAACTTCATCCCGGATGGCCCGGCACACGGCGTCTATACCCACCAGCCCGGAACTTTTGGCAAAGGCCCCGCAGATGGCGGTGTTTACAATGGGGGAAGTAGGAGAGCCAAGGCCGTGCTCTGCCGCAATGCGGGAGGCGTCCACACAGGTGACGTTGAAGGTGTCCGGTAGCTGAAGTTCATCCGGGGTCAGGGGGGTATTGATCAGGATAGCGCCGTTTTTTTTCAGGCCTGCGGTGAAGTCGATCACCTCCACCAGGGAAGGGTCAAGAACCACCACGAAATCGGGTTCGGTGACCTCGGACCGGATCAGGATCTTGCCCCGGGAAATTCTCAGGAATGCTTCCACCGGTGCCCCGCGCCGTTCCACACCGAATTTTGGAAAGGACTGTACCCAGTTGCCTTCCTCAAAGGCGGCAACCGCCAGAATCTTTGATGCGATGACCGAGCCTTGCCCGCCCCGGCCGTGTAACCGAATTTCGATCATAATGCACAACCTCCATGTCAGAGTTGTTCGATATGATCACACATAGTTTGATATCATCAAAATTGTCAAGGATTATTTTAGTCTGGCTAAAACAGGTTTGTTAAAATTAAACTTCTGAAATTATGATTTAGACGAACTGAACATAGCCGTAAACCAAAAGAAACTGGCCGCCCAGGTAAGTGGCCATGGTCAGGATACGTTCATAAGGGATCTCCCTGGCAAACCGGTTCCAGGCGTTCAGCGTATCTGAAACCATAAAAATAAGGGCGCCAATGACAACGGCGAACCCGGCAGGCAGATTCTGTGTCCCGGTGCAAAGGCCGGTGGATACCCCCATCAGGACGATCACGATAATATAGGCGGTAATGGGAACAAAAAGTGCGCCCATATATGGTTTCAGCTTTATGAAAACCACAACGCCGTAGCCGACGAAAAACAGGATACTCAGCATGCCCGGCACAGGAAGCTGCCCCAGGCTGCCCCACGCAAGAAACGCCCATACATAAAAAAGATGCCCCAGGAGAAATGCTACCAGCCCCAGTTTAAAGAACCGCCGTTTTTCATCCCTGTCCGGGATCATCAGAAAGATATCCCCCAGCCAGCCGCCGGCAAGTGCGGCTGCCATGATCCACGAAAAAGCTTCTGTGCTCATCAGATAGTAAAGCGCCAGGGCGGGCATCAACAGGGGTTTGCTCAGGTACCGGACCGGTTTGGAAGCCACGGCTTCCCCGACAAGATGGACCAGGGAAATCAACGCGAACGGCAAGGCGTACATCATTTATAGTTCTCCATTTACTGCGGTTGGTGGTTGCCCGCGGTCCGCAGGCAGGCGGATGATGAAAACGGAGCCTTTTCCCTTCGTACTCCGGGCCTCCATACTTCCGCCATGATCCTGAACCACGATAAAATAGGATACGGAAAGACCGAGTCCGGTGCCTTCATTCACAGCCTTGGTGCTGTAAAAAGGTTCGAATATCCGGTTGACCATATCCGGCTCCATGCCGGGCCCGTTGTCTTCAAACCGGATGCACACGGCACCTGGTTCTTTCCCGACTTCGATGGTAATTTCCGGACAGTCCGGGGGCGTTTCCGCCATTGCCTGGGCAGCATTCTTGATCAGGTTGAAAAAGACCTGCTGGATGTTGCTTTCATCGCAGAGCACATTCACAGGCAAGTCCGGGTATTTCCGTGTAATCCTGATTTTCCTGATATCGTATTTTTTTTCAAGGCTGTAGTCGTTCACTGCAAGTTCAACGGTTTGATCAACAATCCGGCAGATATCGTAATACTCTTTTTCAGTTGAGCGCTCGTGTACGAAATTCAGCATATTGCGAACGATCCTGGCCGCCCGTTCTCCGGTGTCATGGATGGTGTCAAGGAACCCCAGGATTCCTCTTTCTTCAAGATAAATATCAAGGGCGTCAAAGGATATGCCGGCAGCTTTAGCAGCCTTGAAGTTTGCCGGTACTGTGCCCGACAGCCTGTGTTTGATGACCTGGGCACTCTGCATCATGCCGGCAAGGGGGTTGTTGATTTCATGGGCCATCCCCGCAGCCATTCCACCGACAGTGATCATTTTCTCCGTCTGTATCATCAGGGCTTCGGCCCTTTTACGATCCGTGATATCCCGCCAGGTGGTGTAAATGACTTGCTTGTCATTGTCCAGAGACACGACGGTGAGCAACACCTCCACCGGAAATACCTCGCCGTTGGCCCGGACATGGTGCCATTCAAACCGGTGACTGCCCTTTTCAACTGCCAGGGCCATCATTTCCCCCGCCTTTGAAAAGGAATCTTTCCCGTCGGGCTGGCGGGGCGGAGAGAGTTCCGAAGGATGGGTCTGTAACAGTTGGGTTTTGTTCCTGTACCCCAGCATATCCACAGTGGCCTGGTTACAGTCCACGAATATTTCATTTTCTATGATGAGATTTGCGTCTTTGGAATACTCAAAAAGCCGCCTGTATTTTTTTTCGCTTTTTATCAGGGCGTCTTCGTAAGCGTTCCGTTCCGCAAGCATCTGATTTGCGGTCCGGGCCAGGGGAATGAATTCGGCAAAGGATATATCTTCCTCGGCCAGGGGGGTATGCGCCGTGGCGGATCGCTTGAAAAACATGCCGATCATCTCAAGGTTCCGCCCGATCTTTCTGGATAACAGCCAGGCCAACCCTGCCGAGAGCATAAGACATCCTAAAAGTCCTGCGCCTGAAATGGCTAAGAAACGAATAGTGGCGGCTTTGAGTTCCGCCTCTTTTTCTGAAATCCGGAACTCGACGGTGTCCACGTAGACATCGGTGCCGATGTACCAGTTCCAGTCCCGGACCGGCATGGCATAGGCAATCTTTTCCGCCGGCGGCCCCCCCTCTTTTCGGGGCAACGCATACCTGACATATCCGCCCCCGGCCTTTGCCGATGCAATGAGTGCCTCGATATAGCCAAATCCATTGGCATCCTGACGGTGGCGATGATTTTCACCCTTTGACGGCCCGGTGAGATGGTCTCCGCCAAAGGTACCTGCAAAAATATAATTCCCGTTCCCGAAAACATAATTTTCCAGGTAAGCAAGGACCTCGGCTTTAATCGACGCCTCCTCGTCCACCACATACTTTCCGTTGCCTATGACCCAGTCCAGTGGCGCAAAATACTTCACATAAGATATCTTGGGCACCTGGATCCCCGGTGCATCGGGCATATTCCAATAGTAGGTGGAGAATCCCTCCCCGGCAGGCGGCTTCGCCACCTTGAAAAAGTCTTTCATGATGTATTTGCCGTTGCTGTCCCTGAGATGCATCAGGTTCTTCCCCTCCAGCTCGGGGTTGTTCCTGTTGATACGTTCTGTCCCCTGCATGTCTTCGGCAAAGTAATACCCCTTGCCGTTGTCCCAGGAGGCGGCATACAGGGCATCGTGAATGAGGGAAACAATTTTTGACCGGGAATGGATGTCTTTATTCTTTTCCCAGATATAAAGCGCGGTGGCGTGGGCTTCCAGCGTTCGGGATTTCCCCTCCTGCCGCACCCGTTTTTCCGCGAGGGATTTTTTATGCTCAATGTAGTGAACGGCCTGGCGGACCTGTGCCTGGACCGTATCTTTTTGCGATGCGATATAGGATTGACGGACCTGGTCAAACTCTGCTTTTCGCCCTTTGAGTTCCCCTGCCATCCACACATACGCCAGAAGACAAAACAATCCCAGATACAGAATCGTCATACTGCTCCAGAATACGGCAATCAGCCTTTTTTTCCTGCTCTTGGGTACGTGGGTCATGGCATCCTTTGCCTGGGGTTGTGACGTCATGGCGGTGCGTGTGTTTAAGTCTACCAGCGCCCTTCCCCCGGTGTCAATCGTAAAGCCTTTGCCGGTGGCCAGGAAGAGAAAAACAGGATATAATTCTTGACATTATAGTCAAAGCCCCCTAATAAAAATTTGATTATATATTTAATCACATAATATTCGGCAGACGCGCCAGGGTCATGGATTAAACGTAACTGCCGAAGAAAAGGAGACATTTATGTATGGATGGATGGGGAACATACTCCGTGTGAACCTGACCACCGGGCAATGCACCAGGGAAACGTTGGATCCTGGGGTTGCCAGAGATTACGTGGGCGGCAGGGGACTCGGTATTTATCTGCTGACAAAGGAAGGGAATCCGGAAGGGGATGCATTGGCCCCGGACAATCCCCTGATTATGGCCACAGGCCCCCTGACCGGCACGGGTGCGCCCACCGGGGCCCGGTATATGGTAATGACCAAATCCCCGCTGACAGGGGCAGTCACCTGTTCCAATTCAGGGGGCAAATTTCCCACCGAGATGAAACGGGCCGGGGTTGACGCGATTATTTTTTCCGGCCGTTCAGAAAAACCGGTTTATCTCTGGCTGGAAAACGGCGATGCGACATTACGGCCGGCCGACCATGTCTGGGGTAAAAACACCCATGAAACCACGGATACCCTGCTGGAAGAAACAGCATCCGGGGCAAAAGTGGCCTGTATCGGACCGGCCGGTGAAAAGCAGGTGTTGTTTGCCGCCATCATGAACGATAAACACAGGGCTGCGGGCCGTTCCGGCGTCGGTGCCGTTATGGGAAGCAAAAACCTGAAAGCGGTTGTGGTCAAGGGCAAGGGACGGGTCCCCCTGGCAGATCAGGAACGGTTTAAAACCTTCAATAAACAGATTCTGGACATCTTTAAAGAAGGGGTCAAGGAAACCCCGCTCGGCCTCACCGTAAACGGTACCGCAGGTGTGGTCATGGCCACCCAGAACTTCGGTGTGCTGCCCACCAAGAACTGGCAACAGGGCACCTTTGAGGGATGGGAAAAAATTCACGGCGAAGCGCTGACCAAAAAATTCTTAAAGAAGAATTCGGCCTGCTACGGATGCCCCATTGGCTGCGGCCGCCTGACCAAGGTGGATGACGAAAGGTTCCGGGGGGAAGGTGAAGGGCCGGAGTATGAAACCATTTACGCCATGGGTTCCAACTGCATGATCGACGATCTTGCCGCCATCGTCAAAGCCAATTATCTTTGCAACGAGCTGGGCCTGGACACCATCACCATGGGAGCAACCATCGCCTGCGCCATGGAGCTTGCGGATATGGGCGCCCTGACCAAAGAGCAGATGGGCAGATCCCTGTCATGGGGGGATGCCGATGCCCTGGTGGAATTGACCCGGATGACCGGGATGAGGGAAGGGTTCGGCGATTTGCTTGCCCTGGGCAGCTACCGGCTGGCTGACCGCTTTGGCCATCCTGAACTTGCGCCGGTATCAAAGAAACAGGAATTTCCGGGATACGAGCCCAGAGGCTCCCAGGCCATGGGCCTTGCCTATGCCACCTCTCCCATCGGCGGATCCCATATGAGAGGGGACCCCGCATACTTTGAACTCTTTTCCGTGCCTGAATCCATGGATCCCCATGAATGGAAAGGCAAGGCAAAGGTGACCAAGGCCTTCCAGGACCTGTCCGCCCTCATCGATTCGGCAGGCCTGTGCATCTTCTTTGCCGTCCGGAATCTTGCGGCCAAGGACCTGGGCGTCGCCCCCACCGGCATTCTGGAGTATCTGAATGCCGCCACAGGTGCGGACTACACCCTTGAAGAACTCATGGCGGCAGGAGAACGGATCATCAATGCGGAACGTTTGTTCCTGGCCCGGGCCGGATTTACCCGCAAAGATGACAGCCTGCCCGACCGGCTGACAAAAACACCGGCCCCCACCGGCCCTGCAAAGGGCATGGTCTGCCACCTGGATGAGATGCTGGAAGAGTATTACCAGGTCCAGGGCTGGACCGAGGATGGTTTTCCGGGCAGTGAGGTGCTGACTCGATTGGGCCTGGAATAACCTTTTACAATGAAAATCCACATAAAACTATATGGGGATTTAAAACGGTTTGCCCCGGACCGGGAGAATGAGTTTGATCTTGTGCTCCCGGCCGGGGCAGTCCTTTCTGATCTTTATGCCCGGATAGACATTCCGGCGGATTTGCCACATACCATCCTGATCAACGGCAGGCGGCCGGATGAGGCTGCAACCGTCAAGGACCGGGATGTGATTGTCATGTTTCCCCAGCTCTGCGGGGGATAGCCCCTTCAAAAGAAGTATTCATCGTTCACAGACAGCCCAGGGTTCCTGCACTCACCCACCTGCAATATCTATGAAAAAACAGGCGGGCATCCAACCGTCTTTCGATGGCAGGCGGTTTGCGCATCTGCCACAGCCCATAAACCGTCTGTAATCATAGTCTTTTCAAAAAATTATCAGTTGACAAGCCAAAGTAAAACGAATAAGACTGCAATATTTTATAATATTTTTCCTAATATATTTTATAAAAAGGAAGTGGCATGTTTTCACGCATCACAATTAAGGTTAAATTACTGATTTGCTTTCTTCTGGTCAGTCTTATTCCCCTGGTCATTGTTACCCAAATCGCCGTATCCAAAGCAAACACAGCAATAGAGACCCAGGTGGCATCAAAATTTGCTGCTGTGCAGCAGGCAAAAGCCGACCATATCAGGGATATCTTCAGAAAACTTGAGACCTCAATGAAAGTAATCATGAAGGATCCATATCTGCAGTCATCCATGGCGACCTTCATTGATGCGTTTGAACAAAACGGCAATACCATTGAAAACTCTGTGTGGGAAACCATGGTGGGGTTCAAGGCGCCCCCGATCAAAACCATGGCCGGGGAACAGGGATTCGGTGATCTGCTTCTTATCTCAAAGGCCGGCAACATTGTCTACTCGGTGGCCAGGGGCAAAGATCTGGGAATGAACGTCAATGACACCCAGCTTGAAAAGACCAGGCTGGCAAAAGCGTTTGGCAGAGTGCTTTCCGGCGGCGACACCACCCTTGTTTTTGCTGATTTTGAAGCCTATGCGCCTTCCGGCGGTGCACAGGCGGCCTTCATGGTGGCACGGATCATTGATACATACGATGAAGTTATCGGCGCTGTCGCCGTGCGCATTTCAGCAGACCTGTTTAACCGTGTGGTTCAACAGCGCAGTGGTATGGGAGATACCGGGGAAAGTTTCCTTGTGGGAGAAACCGCCGGCGGCCCCCGGCTTCGCAGTGACAGGGTGGTGACGCCAAAGGCGCTTGGCACATCTGAGACAGGCGCCTTTATCAACGCGGCACTTGAAGGCAGGTCCGGCACAACAATATTGTCAGATACCGGCGGTTCATCCTCTTTTGTCCGGTATGATCCCATGAATATCCCCGGTTTGAATTGGGCCCTCATCACGACAGCCCGCACCGATGAGGTGTTTTCTGCCATCAGATCTCTGCGCAACACCATATTGACGATTATTGCCGTTGTGGCCGTAGGCGTTGTCTGTTTTGCACTTGGACTGACATCCATTATTTTCAAACCGATCCAGCAGACCGTCGCCATGCTCAGGGACATTGCCGAAGGAGAGGGAGACCTGACCAGACGGATGGTTGTAAAACGGCGAGACGAAATGGGAGAAATGGCGGAGTGGTTTAATATTTTCATGGACCGGGTTCACGAAATCATCCGGGCCATTGCCGAAAACGCCACCGAGTTGAACCAGTTAGCTGCCGGCCTTTCAAGCATCTCCGGTACCATGGCGGACTCTGTTGTAAAAATTTCACAGGGGGCAGGCCAGGTGGATGTGGCCTCGGAAGATATGAGCGGCAGCATGCAACAGTTGGCAACCTCCAGTGAAGAAACCGCAGCCAATGTCAATATCGTGGCGGCAGCCACCGAAGAAATGGCAGCCACCGCCGGGGAAATCGCAACGAATACCGAGCGCGCCAGAGAAATTACTGACCAGGCCGTTGAAAATGCACGGGATGCCTCCGCACGGGTTGACCGGCTGGGGAATGCCGCAGGTGACATTTCAAAGGTCATTCAAGTAATTACCGAGATATCCGATCAGACCAACCTGCTGGCACTGAACGCCACCATTGAAGCGGCAAGGGCAGGTGACGCCGGCAAGGGTTTTGCCGTGGTGGCCGGAGAAATAAAATCCCTGGCCGCCCAGACAGCAGATGCGACCCGGCAGATTAAAACCTTGATTTCAGGCATTCAGACCGCAACCGGAGAATCGGTGGCACAGATCAGGGAAATTTTACGCGTGATCAGCGGGGTGAATGACATTGTCGTCACCATCGCCTCATCCGTTGAAGAGCAGTCCGTAACCAGCAAGGAAATAGCTGGCAATATCGCCATTGTCTCCCAGAAAAGCCAGGAGATGAATGGCAGCATGGCCGATGGGGCATCATCCGCAGAAATGGTGTCAAAAGAAATATCCCGGCTGACCTCTTCCGTGCAGGACATCTCAGGGTCAAGCGTGGATGTTAAACAGAATTCTAAACAATTGTCCGGACTGTCAGACACCCTCTATCAAATGGTGAGAAGATTTAAAATTTAGGCGGTCGCCGCCCGGTTTGACGATACGCTGCGTGACACCTGACGTTTATGCACAAAGATCAGATGCCCGGGCAAGGACAATCGCATCAGCCGGATGCCATCGGTTGGATCTCCGGCCGGGGATCGGTGCGAGACAACAAGCCCGGGTCGTCCTCTTGGAAGACCGGGTCGTCAAGTTTATCTGCTTGTGTTCCTGGCGCTGACAGATTATGATAAAAAAACAAATAGTTTTTCACAGTTCATCCGGAAAGTATAAACGTCAAAGGAAGTTGCTGGGCATTGATGAAAAGATTTCGTCCATATCGGTCTATTCTGCTTGGAATTTTCCAGGCTGTCCTGATATGGTCTGTGTCTACCATTTCAGTAACGGCATCTGAGCGGATTACAGCGGATGACCTGGAGTATTATACCGAAAATTTTCCCCCTCACAACTATATGGAAAACGGCCAGCTCAAAGGAATATCCGTGGACATCCTTGAGATGATGTGGGCGAAGCTGGGTTCCGGCAAAACACGGGCAGATATCAGTATCCTTCCCTGGGCGCGGGCAATCCGGATGCTGAAAACACATTCTGACATGGTATTGTTCGGCATGGGGTACTCTGAAGAGCGGGCGGAAAAGTTTCATTGGGTGGGTCCCTATTTTACCCATGAGCTGGCCCTTATCGGACGGGCGGATGATCCGGTCTCCATAGATCGCATTGATGATGCCCGGCATCTCACCATCGGTGTGGTCCGGCAGGATATCGGCCACCAGACCTTGATCGAGCGTTCTTTTCATCCGGATCGCATTGAGTTGTGCGACGATATCGCGCAGCTTCACCAAAAGTTTGTCCATCACCGCTTTCGCGTGGTCTGTTACGTCACCCATGCCTATTTCAACTATCTGCAGCGGCAGGATATACCCCGCCATAAATTTAAAAAGTTGTTCACCATTTCCGCTTCAAAATCCGGTTTTGGTTTCAGCCGGAAGGTCCCTTTGGATCTGATAAACAGGTTCCAGGGCGTTTTGGAACGGCTCAGGGCGGAAGGGGAGCTGGACAACGTCCTGAATCGTTACGGCATGAAATAAGCGATCTATAAAGATCAGCCGGACGCCTTTGAAGGACCGTTCCCGGAAACTGTATTCCTATACGTAGGGCGCCCCCCCCCCTGGCTCAGAAAGCATTCCACCGTGAATTAGTATTGCACAGGTGAATTATTTTCGTTATCATTCAAAAATGTTTAGCCATGAACAACTAAATGCCATTGATAAAGTGATCAAGACGCACCTGATTGATTCAGGTGTTGAAAATGTGATCTACATTGACTTGGCAGGCAATGCCATCACCCAGCAGGACAACGGAAATCAAACGCTGGATTACATGGCATTTGCCGCACTTGCAGCCGGGAACTTCGCCGCAGTGGACGCCATGGCAAAATTAATCGGGGAGTCCGAATTCTCGCTGCTGTTTCACAAAGGAACGAAATCAAGTATCCATTTCAGCAAAGTGACAGAAGATACGATCTTGATTTCCATGTTTTCCAAAACAATCTCATTGGGCCTTGTCCGGCTGAAGGTGTCGGAAGCCGTAGCAAAAATTAATGCGATTTGCGGTGCCTGACCCCATGGCGATATATTTTCATTTTTACATCTATGAGAAAGGAGCCATGGCGTGGCACTTGTAAATGTAAAAAAAAAAGAAGTTCAGATCAAAATTGTCTACTACGGTCCCGGAAGAGGCGGAAAAACAACCAATCTCGAATATATCAACCACACCTACAGGGATCAGATCAAATCCGAGATGGTCAGCCTGAAAACCCAGGATGACCGGACCCTTTTCTTTGATTTTCTCCCCTTTGATGTGGGGCGTATCAAGGGGTTCAAGGTAATCATCCAACTATATACGGTTCCTGGGCAGGTCAAGTATAATGCGACCCGAAGGCTCGTTTTAAAAGGGGTGGACGGTATTGTTTTCGTCGCTGATATCCAGCGCTTTCAACGTAAAAAGAACATCGAATCACTGAACCAGCTTTACGAAAATCTCAAAACCCATAATCTCGATCTGTTTAGCATGCCCCTGGTGATGCAGTACAACAAAATCGATCTGCTGAAACAAGGGGTGGAGGTAATACCCACAAAAACCTTGCAGCAGGATCTTAATTCGGTTCTGCGCGTCCCTGCCTTTGAAGCAAGTGCCCTTGGTGGCGGCAATGTGATGAAAACCCTGAAAAAAATCATATCCATGACGCTGGCATCCATTCAGGATCAGCTGTTTTAAGGAGGAACATTGAACCAAGAAGGCCACGCAAAAATCATATCGGCCCTGGAAGCGCTTTCAACAATCGCCGATTCATTTAAAACCGGCATATCCGGTCAGGATGCGCAGCAATTGGTTCAAACCGCGTCAGACCTCAAACAGATGCTTGTGAACCGGGATCGGCTGGCACCCGTCGGACAGATCATCTTTTCGCTTGGAAAGTTCCTGGCTGCCAACCCGTCATCAGCTCCCCAGGGCGCCGTGTCCCTTTTGGAAAAGCAATTGGCGACCTTAACCACTTTAGTTGCGGACAACAATCCGGATCCCACGGTTCAGGACCGGCTGGTGAAAGAGAGTATCGAGGATTTCAAAGCGTTCAGGGAAAGCATCAGTCTGCCGGCGCCGGACCCTAAGGATCTGGACCAGCTTAAAGCGGTTGTCCTCTCCATTGATTGGGAAATAACAAGCGGGTCCATCAGCCAGTTTAACGAAATATGCGGCCACCTGCTTCAAAAATGGAAAGACCGCCCCATTTATGTCAATCTCCTTAAAATCATGAAAAGCCTGGTGGACTATATCCGCCGTAAAAAGGCAGACGCCCATGCAGATGCCATTGATTTTTTTAAATCGGTTTTCACCGCCCTTGAAACCATGATTCAAAATCCTGAGTTGACCCCCACCGAAAGAAAGCAACTCTACAATGAGCAGATCCAGCGGTTCAACAGATTTAAAGAGATGGCTGCGTCTCCTTCGAAACACATGGCGGACAAGGACGGCCAGACGCCTTCCGGAACCCGGCAGGACATGCCCCCTGCCCTTTCCCATTTGGGTCATGGGGCAACACAAGATGATGCCGGGGCATCGGAACTGACATTGCTGGACCCGGATGCGGCGGTGGTCGAACCGGTTTCCCGGAAACAGGCCGAAGAGGATATTCAACCGGCCCTTCAGGGAAAGACAGGCGGCTCACCACACGCGTCCAACGTGATGGACGACCTTTTAAACCCCAAGGAGACAGAAGCGGATAAAATGCTGGACACCATCCACCTGATGGATGTCGGTGGGACAAACCCGGCTCACAATCCAGCCGCAATGGCCGGGGCCGATGACGCCCTCAAACCCGGTATGAGCAAGATCACGCCTTCTGTGAAAGATTCGGTACCGATACCGGAAATCGAACAGACCTTAAATGAGTTTTTTCATCTGGAAGCGGAGCCTGAAAAGGATGTAGAAGCCAAGCCGGTAACGCCCCTGGATTCTGCCGAAGATGCAGTCCCACAGGATAATGAGAAGGAGGCTGCAGGAAGGTCAGGCAGCGACCTTACCCCAGTCCTTCCCCAGGAACCTGACGAAACGGATCTGACCCGGCTGGGAAAGCTGGAAGACGCCTTTAGCCGGTTGCCGGAGGATCTTGGCGAAACCGTCCGCATGGACGTCTTGAACGATCTGGACACACTGAAAACAAAATGGATGGATGATCCCATAAAATCCAACCTCGTCAACCTGATCGACATCCTGTTTAACCGGCTATGTGCGGCCGGACTTGAACAGGATGCGGACCGGACACCGGCTGCAGAAGCTGATGATTCAGACGCCCGACCGCCCGGCCATCTTGAACCGGAGCCGGATAATTCCGTCTCCCCGGAACCGCCCCCCCAAAAAGGGATGCTGTCAAAGCTGAAACGGTTTTTCAGCTCCTGACCCGGCCCAGGCATCACATGATTGTTTTTTGTGAAGATTGCGGAAGCAAAAACAGCTTGACCGACCAATCAGCCCGGGCTCAACGGCTTATATTTACCTGCGGCCAATGCGGGTATCCCAATAATTACGCTGTTTCCGACGACCCGGCACCCAAGTTTTTACAAGCCTGTGATGACCCGGCCGGTAAATACCAGCCACTGGTTGCAGCCCTATCCGCACTGCCGGAGATAATAGGCGCCTTTGTTTTCCGTAACACCAAAGAGCTGCTTGCCTTTAAGATGCCCCAATCGATGTCCGAACGAAGCATGACAGCCATGGGAACGCTCCTGAAACAGGCATATGATGGTCCCAAGCAAGTATACGATGGGATCGGGGATATGGTAATGGTCATTGAAAAAAAAGCGGTTCTGGTTAAATCCCTGGGCCATTCCGAATTTCTTGTGGCAGTCGCCAGCCGATTTCCGCTAACAGAAGCGGCTAGAGCGGAACTGAACAGACTGACTTCCCCTTATGAAGAAAACATGACGTGAAGGTAAAAAAAAATGAACGGATTAGAGAAAATCGGCCGAATCAAAGGGATTCAAGAACTCATCCTTACAGACGGCAGCCGTGTAATCAACACCAGGGGAACAAAAAACGTTGACAGAAAAGCCCGTGCCTTATTGTGCTGCTCCGGGAACGCCGGGCAGATATCCAGGTCCGGGTATCAGTATTTGTTTTTCGAAAGAGAAAACCGGGCCCATCTCTTTGTGTTCCCCGTGGGCACGTATACATTGGGGATTATACAGGAAAAAGGGGCGGACAGCATGGTGCTGGCCCAACAGGTTGCAGCGGTATTAAAAGAGTGTGATTTTAATATGAATTAAACAGTTAGCGTTTCTTTTTCCATGATCACACCGGAGGAAATCAAGGAAAACAAGATCTTGTATACGGTAAATTCATCATATCCGCTCTGGTCAATCACCTGCCGAACCGTCCGCAAACCGTCCACACGGGACAGAACACGCCATTCGCTTGCATCCAGGTTTATTCCGTCGTTGCCCGGAACCGTTCCGGACATCTTGTAGACCAATCCCTGCGACGGGATACTTTTTTTCAATACGGACAATTCGTCAATCCGCCGGGAGGCTTCCATGATCAATTTCATGGGATTTAACCGGGCAACGATCATTCCCTGCAGGTTCAGTTCTTCATCATTATAGTCAAATTTGCCATTTTGATAAAAAAACAAATTGTAGAGAACGGTTTCCACTTGCCAGGTATTATATTTTTCCACCTTATCCAGGGAGATATACCCCTTATCCACCAATATTTTACCCAGATGCATGTTATGCGCTTTAGAAAGGTCAAGGCATTGTTCCAACTGCTGTTGGGAGATCACACCATCCGATAACAGCAGAAAACCAAGGCGGGTCTCTTTCAGGGAGGATGTGGCATAGACAATCGTACCGTTGTGGAAATAGACGCGGTTTTCATGGCTATTGCCGGTCACGGTCAATACCCCTGTTTTCTCGTCACTGCATAATAACTGAAATATACTTGCCAGCGCCAGGCCTTCAAAGTCTCCCTGGAGATTCACGGTGCACCTGCTAAATGATTCTGTTTGAATTATCTTTTAAATTTTGCCTGTTTTTGCATTTCTGCCACTCCAATATGCCATATTGAACCTGGATTTGAAATGTATTTCCCCTGTTATGGGTTGCTGGGTATCCATCTTCCTGATATATTTTTCCAAAACACTGCAATCAGTGGAAGCTCATTGTGATGTTGAGATACGATAATTTTTGATGCGGCGTGATACGTTTGTTCCCAAAAAAGGGGGTTTGGAATGATTATTGTCTGTCCCCAATGTGCCCAGCGTCACAAGGTCGATGCGGACGCCGTGCGACCTCAGCTTCTTGCCGGAAAAAAAATTATCGCTAAGTGCAGCGCCTGTAAGAACCGCTTTGCGATTCCAAAGGCCCGGCTGAAAAAGCCGGATATCTCTTCCCCTGCCCCTTCCCCAGCCCCGGATTCAGTCCAACAGAGCAAAAAAAAACACAGCAGAAAAATCTGCGTTACACTGAGCAAAGGCGGGGTGGGAAAAACCACAACATCCATCCATCTTGCGGCAGGGTTGGCCCTGGCCCGCCACAAAGTCCTGTTGGTGGATACCGACACCCAGGGCCAGTCATCCTATATGCTGGGCAAGAAGCCCTCTGCCGGGCTCAAAGAATTCTTGACAAAGGAACTTCCGGCGGAAAAGTGCATTGAAAAGGCACGGGAAAACTTGTGGCTGCTGAGCGGCGGCCGGGGTCTGGCAGGGGTGAAAAAAATCATCGATCAGAAGAGTTTTGGCGGGGAGTGGGTGTTGGCCGAAGCCATGACGGAGATCGATCATCAATACGATTTTATCATCTTCGATACAGCCCCCGGATGGGACCAGCTCATGGTCAATGTCCTATTTTATGCAGAGGAAGTGTTGATACCGGTGGCCTTAGAGGTGATGCCATTCCAAGGATTATCCGAATTCATGAAAAGCCTGGACAACATCCGCAAATATCGCAAGGAAGTGGCACTGAAGTATGTCGTTCCCACTTTTCTGGACACCCGGATCAAGGGGCCTGAAACCGTACTTTCCAAATTACAGAACCTGTATCCCGAACATGTCTGCACCCCCATTCGCTACTGCGCCTCTCTTTCAGAAGCGCCCAACACAGGCAAAACGATCTATGAATATGCACCGGGTTCAACCGCATCGGCAGATTACCGTCAATTGGTAAAAGATGTCATGGGCGAGGAGTAAAGAGATCTGTAACAGACAGGGACAAAAAGCGCTGCAGCAGTTTTATTCCATGGCACAGGGTCAATTCCCTGATCCCCAATTAATCTGATAACTCAGTTATAAAAAACAGGGTTGAGACATCCGGGAACCCGGATGGTTCAAGAAAATGCCGGCGCTGGAACCTTATGATCGCCAGGGTCAAATCCTTGTCAACCACACCGGTTATCCCGGAGTGGTATAGACCGAGTTTCTTTAGCATGGCCTGAAGCCGCCGGATCGGTTCTCCCTTAGCGCCGTTTTTATAGGTGGATATTTTCAGGCTGGGTTTCCAGAAAAGAAAAAACCGTTTCTGAAAAGGGTTCAATAAGAGCTTTTCCAATATGCGGTACCGGGTTTGGATCACTTCGGGAAATGAAGCGGAATGAATCAGCATCAGCCCGGTTTCCCTGTAGATGGTGCGGGTGACAGTGTCGAACGTTTCAGAGGCGACGGCTTCTGAGAATATGGGTTCATATTTCTCAAGATTATAGGCGGCTAAAAAATCAAGCACCTGCAGGTCTGCATCTGCATATTGGGTCTGCTCACGGCTTTTTTGGGCCGCAGATGATTCCTGGCGTTTAAGGTCTTGCTTCTTGGCAACGGCAGGTGCCTTTTGTGATTTTTTCTTATCCTGCGCCACAGTTTTCGGGGCGGTCGTATCCTTTTTCGGGGGATGGACGACTGCCGGTTCAGGCGTGGGTTTAGATACGTTCTCGTCCTGGCCTTTCCAGAAAATCAGGCCCCCACCGATCAGGATGATAGACAGTCCGACGGCGATCATTAAAAAAACGGTTTTGTTGGATTTTGAGATCTTCTTTCTTGCCGCACCTTTTTTGGCCGCATCAATTATCCCATCGCCGACATCATCCTGGCCGATGACCTGTGTACCGTTTTCAAACGCTCTTTGAAGTGCCCGGTCTACAATGCGCTTAATCTGGTCAACCCTGCCCTGGGATAAACGGTATATCTCCGGATAGGCCTCGTCTTCAATAACAATCCGATGGTCCGGTCCTGCAGCATTGAACGCATAATGGATAAAAACAATGGTCTGGTCGGCTGACAACGGCTGGTTTATATCCAGGCAAAAGCCACGAAAAAAAAGAAGATTCTGCTTATCAGAAGAAAAGGGGGGGCTGTTCAACCCGAAATGTTCCAAAAGCCCGGTGTAGCTGTTATCAGACGCGCTCATAAACGACACAAACCCCGGTGTTGCAAAACATATTCTATAGATTTCCAAATTAACAGTTGATGGTGATCTTCCTGTGTCAAACTAAAACAGAATGACGAAATTAATGCAAGACTTAATAGATCCAAAGCGCGCTTTGCAGGACTTAATTTTGCTCTGACTCTTTTTATGTTAAAAAACAGCGGTCGTAAAGTCTTTGAGAACCATTTTCGCTGTATCCCGTCCCCCCATCATTACCGGTGTATACCCTCCCCCATGGGACCATGCCGAGCAAAGATAAAGCCCCGTGACAGGTGTCCGAGACTCCAGATGCGGCATATTTCTGTCATACCCGTAAATGGCGCCACAGGTATTACCGGTATAAAAAACATTGGTCAGGGGGGTGCCGATCTCCATCACCTCGATCATGCCGGACAATCCCGGGATCAGTTTCTCTTCCACACGTTGAACAAACCGGGCGGCAATCCGTTCTTTTTCCTTGTTGTAGGCGGCTTTTTCATTTTTGAAATAATCGTCTTCATATTTTTTCCACGGATCGTAATCAGCCAGGCACATGATGGTCATGGTGGTTTTACCGGGAACGGAGTACCCTTTAAACAAGTTATCGTAAATCGTTATGCCGAGGCCGGATTCGGCCAGGTCTTTTTTTGAGAACAGCTCATGGTTCCGGGTCCGGACATGACCGGCCAGATCAATTTCATAATCATGGATATTTTCCAGGGGCCTGTTCAGTCCCAGCCAGACCACAAAGCTGGAAAAAGACGTTTGCCGTTTCTGTGTCCTTTCAACAAAAGAGGCCGATAAAAGCCCTTTTGGCAGCATGCGGTTAATGACGACCGGCACAGGGCAGTTTGCAATCACGGCTTTGGCAGGGTAGATGCGGCCGTTTGAATCTACTACCCCTGAAACGGCGTTGCCATCGTCAAGCGCTATGTGATCGGCAGGGGTGTTATAAACGATTTTACCCCCGAAGCCTTGAATGCCCTGTGCCAGGGTATCGCTTAAATCCTGAGACCGGGTTTTATAGTACTGCCCCCCGTGAACCATGTATTCTCCCGTGGCGATGGCATAAAAAAGCGCATTGATTTTTGCCGGTGGAAGTCCGTAATAGCCGGAAAATATGGACATGCACGCTTTGACATCCGGACTTGTGACATGACTGCTCATCCACTGTTCCAGCGATTGGGGGGCCAGATGTTTCATCATGGAGACTTCAAATTTTTGGCCGCCCCACAACTCTGCAATGACCTGCTCCATCTCGGTGTAAAATTCGCGGATACCTTTTTCTTCTTCCGGGAAAACCGCTGCCAGTGCTTTTTTGACCCCTTCCGGGTTTTTAGCCGGCAGTGTGACATCAAAGCTTTCGGTGACAATGCGCCGAAGCTCCGGGGCATAGGCCATATCAAGTTTGTCCCAGAGTCCCAGGTCCGTCAGGATCATCTGGGGCATGGCATGTTCGGCCACCGTAGCATGCAAAGAGACGTCAAAGGTAAAATCCTCCCGGTCAAAAGAGGTGGCATAGCCTCCCGGGATACTGTGCTGTTCAAGAAGGGTTACCCTAAACCCATATTTTGCCAGATAGGCTGCGCTGACCAGTCCTCCGAGCCCGGAACCGATTACCACAATGGGAAAATTTTTTTTATTTCGGATCTGGCCGGCCAGGGCACCCAAACCGCTCCAGTCCACGGCTGCGGCACTGGATGCGGCAACCAGGGTTTTAATAAATTTTCTGCGGGTCAAATTGCGGTGGGTTGACATGATGTCTCTCCTTTAAGTTTACGGGCGAACGATTACTGCACCTTGATTTCTATTTTGTGCTCTGCGGTATTCACTAAAATTCTTGCATCCTCAAATGCAGGCGGCCCGAATATGCCTCTGGCATTTTTGGAAAAACCGTATTTTTCGGACGGAATGCCGAACATCAATCTATCCATCTCATCATTGGTGTTTTCATCGTGAAACACCTTCACCGCATATTCACCCTGCGGCACACGAATTGTTTGCCTCACTTCATTGTTGATGATTTTAAAATTAAACCCCAAATAAGGGGTACCGTCAGAGTCATAGTTCTCCTTTGAGTTCACCACAGCGACTTTGGCCACACCCTCGGAATTTGCAAACCCGGTAATATGTATCTTAAGGTCAGCCGCGACTGTTTCTGATTTGCCGGCATAAACGGATGAACCTGTGACCATTGCCAAGATGGTAAAAAATAGTACTACGGCGATAGATTGTTTCATTTCAATGTCTCCTTATCGTGTTGGATCGAATCCGGTGTCACATCTGGTGTCATGATACAGATAGCGGAAATGATGACAATTGATTACAGACCGATGGATGGTAAAATCGATGAATGGCGGAATAAAGGGATGAGTGACGTTGTAAGGGTTCCGGTGATTTAGTATTTTTGGGTGGCGGCAAACATTAAGTATCACAGGAAGGGAAAAACAATGATCAGGTTTATTGAAGCAATCCCCATCACCTTATTTTTAGCCTATATCAGGCGCATTGATACACAGGTGCCGGAAAATTTCAAGGGGCCGTTCACCATCAGTGCTGCTGCAGCGGTACTTCTTATCTGTATTCTTGTATACAAAAAGCAGCCTTTGAACCGGCTTTTTTTAGGAATCAATCTCTATCTGATCAGTGGTGGGGCAGCGTTTATAACACATCAATACTGGCTGAACCGGATATACGATGATCTGCAGGCATCCGGAATGCTCCTCTGGATTATAGGCGTAGGCGTTGTTACCACCCTACTTAGTCCCAGGGGATTTATCAATACGGCGTCCTCAGATAAAAAACGTGTAAAAACGAAGTCACTTTTCCTGTTATTGTTTGCCTCAATCGCCTTTGCCGTGGCATTCTTGTTTCGTACAAACAAATTGTTCCCGGAATTTGTTCCTTTTGTTTGTCTTTTTTTGCTGCAAAACCATACAGAAGATAAGCTCAATAAAACGGGAAACTGGAATGGAAAAGCGTAGTACATAAAAGGATTCGGCAGTGAAACATCAAAAAGAATATGCAAAGTCCCTGGCCATCACAGCGGTGCTGGATACAGGGATAGCACTGGTTCTGCATCAGATGGTGCTCGAAGACGCCACTTTTTTAGAAGTTTTAGTTGTATCTCAGCTTACCGGTTTGTCCATCTGTTCATTTGTCCACCTGGGGCTGTTTATCAGTGACCGCGTACAGCACGGGTGGATGGGGGCTTGTATTGCGGCCGGCCTGATTTCGGGCATTGTATCGGGCGGGGTATTGAGCTGGGGATATCTGGCCATTATGCATGATCCTGATATCCCGCACTACTTCAGCCGTGTGTTTTCGCATATCGCCGTGTTTGGGGTGGTTTTCGGGGTGCCGATTATCTATTTTTTCATTTCGCGGGAAAAACTGGCTGCGTCGGAAAAGAAAATTCAGGATGAGAAGATAAAGAGGCTGACCATGGAAAAAGAAGCCGCCATGACCTCCCTGCGCCTGTTGCAGGCCCAAATAGAACCCCACTTTCTTTTTAACACCCTTTCCAACGTGATCATGCTGTTTGATATGGATGTGGAAAAGGCCAAGAAAATGCTCATTGATGTGAATGAATATCTTCGGATCTCCCTTGAAAGGACACGGCAGGAGATGATCACCTTGTCCCAGGAACTGGACCTTGTCCGGCAGTACCTGGACATTTTCAAGATCCGGATGGGAAAACGGCTTTCCTTTGAGATTAAAGACAGGACCGGACTGGATAATTTTTCATTCCCGCCGCTGATTGTTCAGCCCCTGGTGGAAAATGCAATTCAATACGGACTTGAGCCAAAGGTCGAGGGAGGGACGGTGTCCATTGACTGCTGGCAAGACAATTCAATGGTGGTCATTGAAATTTCCGATACCGGATGCGGCATTGACGAAAATGAAAGCCAGGGGGGTATCGGCATTGATAATGTCAACCGGCGGTTGTCCGCTATTTACAGACAAAAGGCGACCCTTTCTTTAACCGAGAACACGCCATGCGGCCTCAAAGCCGTGATAAAGGTGCCGATATGAAAAGCTGGCGAGCTATCGTTGCAGATGATGAAGAGAATTTAAGGATCGGGATCTGTCTGATGCTGAAAAAAATATGGCCACAGCTTGACATTGTGGCCCGGGCGGAGAATGGGACAGAGGCGCTTGCAATGATACGGGAGAAAAGACCGGATATCGCTTTCCTGGATATTCAGATGCCGGGGATGACCGGGGTGGCTGTGGCAAAAAAGATATCATCATTCTGCAAAGTGGTATTTATCACCGCCTATGACCGTTATGCTGTGGAGGCGTTTGAAAACGAGGCCGTGGACTATATATTGAAACCGGCCTCCGAACAACGGTTGCAAGTCACCATTGACCGGTTGAAAAAACAGTTAGGCCAAGGAACTACCGGCGATGGGGACGATCAGCGCATCCAAAAGGTTATCCAGGTCATGGAAAACCGTCAGGCACCTAAATACCTGCGGCTGGTCAAAGTAAAAACCGGCCCGGACCTGCGGTTCGTACCGGTATCGCAGATCCTTTATTTCAAAGCGGAAGATAAATACACCGTCGTACAGACACAGGATCATGAGTTTTTGATCAAGACACCGATAAAGGATCTGGAGGGACAGCTTGATCCCGGAAGATTTTGGCGTGTCCATCGAAGCGCCATCGTAAACATAGATCAAATCAAGGTGATCAAACGCTCTTTTACGAACCAGATGATGATCGGATTTGAGGGAATCGATCAAACCATTGCGGTCAGCCGGTCATATGAAAAGCTTTTCAAGCAGATGTAACCGAAGGCGATGGTGAGGGCCGGACCATGCAAACCTTTTCAATAAACCGTTATAATTCGGATTCACTTTTCAAGGATAAAGAATGAAACGACTAAAAATATATCAGGTAGACGCCTTTGCGGATAGTGTCTTTCAGGGCAATCCAGCGGCTGTTTGTCCTCTTGAACATTGGTTGGATGATGGAATATTACAAGCAATTGCCCAGGAAAACAATTTGGCAGAAACTGCGTTTTTCATTCCAAGGGATAATGGATTTCACATTCGTTGGTTTACGCCCACACAAGAGGTCCCTTTGTGTGGGCATGCCACACTCGCTTCGGCATTTACGATTTTTACCGAACTTGAGCCGGGACTTCAGTCGATTCAGTTTGAATCAAGAAGCGGACCGTTACAGGTTACACGTAAGGATTCATTGTTTGAAATGAATTTTCCCGCATACGCAATGACACCTTGCCCAAATCCGCCGAGTAATTTGTTAAATGGGTTGATGGGGCAACCTCAAGAAGTGTATGTTTTTGAAGACGACCCCAATTATTACGTGATCCTGGAAAATGAAGATGGCGTGAAGGATATCGTACCCGACTTGAATTTATTCGAGCAACTTCACCCATACAGTGTTGTCGTTACTGCCCCCGGAGACCGGACTGATTGTGTTTCTAGGTATTTTGCACCGAGTTATGGAATTCCCGAAGATCCCGTCACCGGATCAATCCATTGTGCGTTGGTACCATACTGGGCCAATCGTCTCCAAAAATCAAAAATACATGCGTATCAAGCCTCACAAAGAGGAGGTGACCTTTTTTGTGAATACTTGGGAGAACGGGTCCTTATAGGGGGACATGCCGTAAAATACTTAACCGGGACAGTATATATTTAACAAATATGGCACAGTACAGAATAACTGGCCGGTGGATGTGATACATACGATATGGCGCTATAGTAAAAAAGGCCCTGCTCATCGCTGTGATGAACAGGGCCTTTTGAAGAATAATCCGGCAGCGTTCTACTCTCCCAAATGAACCTGATCCTCTGTAGTACCCCTCAATTCGCACAACTCACCCATGTCCCAAGCCCTATAAAACTGGCCTTTCGGATACCAGAACCGTTCCAAAAATACTTTTGGCCACGGCAAAAGAGATCCCCCCCCCTGCAGCGTGCGGAAACGGAAAAAAAGGAAAAGGAATACCCGGACATCAACGGGCAGTCAGGGTGCAAAATCACCAGGCTGACCCGCGCCCATAAAAAACAGTTCTTCATGGATTTGGCGTTTATCACTGATAAATATACCGATTTAATCGGAGATAAAATCATGGACGGGTCAAAAGAGATCATCGGAACATGCCACAGTCTGCGGTTATGTTGGGGGGGATTAATGTATCGGCTGTGGTTTCAGCCGGTTGCAGAACCGATTGCTTAAAGGCGACAGTAGCGGTTTTACGATTAACTAACGCATGGATGCGACCGGCCGCCCCTGAAAAGGTCGCAAGATTGCGCCCTTTCAGGGGCGGCCGGAATTCAGGGTAACTATCGCGGTGCCCAGAGCACCTGACGCGGTTTTTTCTCAAGGGCTTTCCCCAGTTCGGACACCGGGCCAAAATGCATACAGGCAGCCATGCAGTGGGTAACACAGGCCGGTGCCAGGCCCTTCTTGATGCGTTTAGGGCACAGTACGCAGAGTTCGGTGGGCATGGGGACAAAACTTAAGTATGCTTTCCCCTTGGGCAGATCCTGGACGATTTCGTGAACCTTAATGCCGGTAAGCGGGGCTTCCCATCCATGTTCCTGGCAGCAGGCCACCTGACAGGCAAAACAGCCTGTACAGTATTCATAATCAATGAGAAGACCGTTTCGTTTGGTGTCGGTCATGTCAGGCCTCCTTTTTTTTGATGGTGCACAACAGGTGTTTGATAGGGGCGCCCAGCCCGTCCTCACCCTGGTTGTTCATGGGAATCAGCATATTGATGTTGGAACTGTAAGTGTCAAACAGGGGATCTTCCTTCTTTTCCGGGAACCACCAGCCATGGGTGGCCATGACCATCCATGGGGGAACGATTTTGGTCACTTTGGCCTTGAATCGGGCCTGGCCCATCCAATTTTCAAGGGTTACCCACTCACCGTTGGACACGTTGTACTGCTCTGCCGTTTTCGGGTGGATCTCCACCACCGGGTCCGGGTCAAGGGTTCTCAGCCACGGTATGTTTCGGTGTTCGGCATGGAAAAAAGCCGGAGATCTCCGTCCGGTACTTAGAATCAACGGATATTTTTCAAATAGGTCCGGCCGGGACACAGGGGTGAACGGCGGTTCTTTGTGATAGGGCATGGGGTCAAGTCCCCAGTCTTCTCGCAACGTGGCATACAGTTCATATTTGCCTGAAGGGGTGGAAAAGCCGGGCTTTCCGTCGGATCGAAGCAGTCCCCTTTTATGCCGGTGATAAGGCCGTGACGGGTGGCCTTCCGGCGGCAGGGCCCAGCCTTTTTTCGATAAGGTGTCAAAGCTCATGCCAGAAGGCTTTAAAATATCGTCGAAAAGATCATGGATTTTTTCCCAGGAAAAGTCCGGATCAAACCGTCTGGCCAGTTCAAAATTGATTTCAACATCCGTTTTGCATCCGCCCACCTTGACGGCTTTGTTGATGGTCTGCAGCGGTACCCACCAGGAGCGGACCCCGTCTTTTTCCAGGAATGTGGCTGCCGGCAGGATAACGTCTGCATAACGTAAAGAAGCTGTCATGAACAGATCCACACCCACGATGAAATCCAGCTTTTCCAAAGCCTTTTCCCAGCGTTTGGGATCAAGTCCGATACCGGTTAACGGATTGCAGGTCTGCATCCAAAGCCCTTTGACCGGATAAGGGGTATCACTGAAAATCTGATCGATGACCTTATCGGTCTGGCAGCGCCAGATGAACTGGTTGAACGGTCCGTACTCGTCTCTGCCGATCCGGGGGATATCGTCCTGTTCGTTTTTCAACTTGATTACACCTTCGGCGCCGGGCAGGGCATAGGCCACGGCATTAAAGGCGGCCCGGGTAAAAACGTTGCCGCCGGGAACATCCAGGTTGCCCGTGATGGCCCACAAGGCAGAAATGGCATGGCACAACGGAGATACTTCCGGTGTCATGTCAATGGGAACCCCCCAGTGGATAGACGCCGGCCGGCTTTTTCCATAAAGCCGCGCAGCCTTTACAACCAGGTCGGCTTCAATGCCTGTGATCTGCGCCACCTTGTCAGGGGTGTAGTCGGCGCACCGGGCCGTGAACACCTGCCAGGCCGGCCGGCAGGATATGGATTTACCTGTTCTAAGAGTGACCTGAACCTCGTGATCAATTACCGGAGAGCAGTCTTCAAGCTCATAGGCCTGGTTGTCCGTGCTCCAGATCACAGGCTGATCCGACTGTCTGTCAAACACCACAAAGTCGGTGTCGGATCCACCTTCAACCACATCCGATGCCCGCAATAACTTGCCGGTGTCATTCCGGATCAGGCGCGGTGCATCGGTAAAATCGGCAACAAAGGATTTATCGTAAAGCTGTTCTGCAATGATAATGTTTAAAAATCCCATGGCAAGGGCGGCGTCGGTGCCCGGACGAATGGGCAGCCAGTGTTTGGCCCGGGATGTAAAAAAGGTCAGACGCGGATCAATGGCAATGATTTTGGTCCCTTTTTTCATCAGGTCCGTGATCCAGTGACCGAACAGATTGTCCGGGCAGGTGGCAGATATATTATATCCCCAGATGATCATGCATTTCGGTACCTGATATTCAGGATTGTCGTAGCCGCCGTCCAGCCACTGGCCGGCGTCAAACACGCAATAATCCCCCTGGACCGTGTCCAGCGCTGAAATTCTGGGGCTGTAGCAGGCGTTCCCGCTCAAGGCAAACATGACATTCGGGCTGCCGAATGCATAGGCCAGCATGCAGATCCAGGGGCCGATATCTCTTCCTGTACCCATGGAAAAGATCATGCTTTCAGGTCCGAATTCGTCCCTGATGCCTTTCATCTTTTTTTCGATCAGGTCGTAGGCCTCTTCCCAGCTGATTTCTTCAAACTTGTCTTCTCCCCGTTTGCCCACTCTTTTCAAAGGCATTTTCAGCCGGTCGTCATGGTCAATATACTGGGTCATGGCAAGCGCCCTGGCGCACAGCCGCCCCCGGTTCCAGGGATGGTCGGGATCGCCTTCAATTTTCACCAACTTTCCGTCCCTGATATGGGCCTGAACGCCGCATCCGCCATGACACCCGGGTCCTGCGGACCAGGTGGTGGTTTTAACGATGGTTGTTTTGTCAGTCATTTTTTATGTCCTGTGTTATTCGTGTGCCCCGCATTGTTGCGAGATCTGCCGGGCAAGCGCTGCCGTTTTTCGGCCGTAGATGTCTGCCAGATCCTCCCCAAAGGTGCCCACCAGCACAACCGCGGCGCATACCCGGTTGTTGTGATCGAATACCGGGGCACTGACCGCTGTGATGCCCCGGGTGACTTCGCCGATGTCAGCGGCATATCCTTTTTTCCGGCACTCAGCCAGCTGGGCTTCAAGCATTTTCATGTCCCATGGCATATGGCTGCCGTAAAATTCAAGGCGGCCGGCAGAGATAATCGATTGCTTTTCATCAGGCGGAAGATGGGCAAATATGGCCTTGCCGTGGGCACCGTGGGTGATGTGCAGACTCTGGTTCTCACGGACGGTCAGGGCAATGGCGGTGTTACCGTCATGTTTGGCCACCACATAAAAATGGTGGTTGGCAATAGTGCCGATCAATACACTGCTGCGGGTTTCTTCTGCCAGAATCCTGGGCAGGTCTCCAGCGGCATGGAGGATGGGCAGATTCTTTTTTGCTTTTGATGCCATGGGAATGAGGGCCGGCCCCAGGCTGTACGCCTTGGACACGGGATTTTTAATCACGATCCCGTGGGTCATCAGCGAATGCAAAATCGCATAGCCTTTGCTTTTGTGGATGCCCACAAGATTGCACAGCCGGGTCAAAGAAACGTCGCTTTTGTCCTGTTGCACCAGACACTTGAGCACCTGGGCGGCCTGGTCTACTGCCGGAGATCCCGGGGTATATTTACTTTTTGCTGCTGCCATATCCTGTCACCATTTTGATTTACTATAAGTTCTGTATGCAGAACCGATGTTTTGTCATTAGAACATCACGACAGATGAGTTGTCAATAGTTTGATCAGTTTCAGTGGAATTCATACCGCAATCTTGAAAATGATGTTCCTTAAAAAGATTT